>Ga0209796_10000322_pt1 | contig 37626 bp, 42 predicted proteins | sample AgamicOrSfrz_FD_187167 | JGI IMG/M metagenome (GOLD analysis project Ga0209796, IMG submission 187167) | Agave microbial communities from Guanajuato, Mexico - Or.Sf.rz (SPAdes) (version 2) | ecosystem: Host-associated > Plants > Phyllosphere > Phylloplane/Leaf | place: Guanajuato, Mexico...
GAAACAGAGGTTACAAATTCCAATATTTCTCCTTTTTCAGATCGGCTTATGCTTCTTCAAACGGGTTTCTTTTTTGGTGTAGCAGTTACTTATTATAACGCAGCTCTCATTGCAAGTATGAGAGCTGCTATTTCAGCACACTGTGAAAAGGCGGCCTTGGATAGCTTGTGGATTTATAGCCGTATTGGGAAAGATATGATTGATAATCAGTGGATGGAACAGCCTCCCCAAGCAGGCGACCGTAAAAGGTTAGATGATTAGAAAAACGTTCTTAATAAATTAATGTTTAATCCTCCGCGCATGCTACTACAGATGTTGTAAAAATATTTACGTATAAAGAGAAAGAGCTGCTGTTCAGGAGCGGTAGTTTTTTTGGATGTATCTACTATACACTTCTAGTTAGCATATATAACGTTAACCAGAAGAAACTCACCAAAAAGAAGCCTTTGCTATAATTAGCAAAGGCTTTCAAAATTATGAGAATCACAATTAATAGGAACACCTTAAAAGACATTTTTGAAGTTTTAAGCCTATTTATTATATTTTTCCTGATTCTAAGCAGTAAGTTTTGAATCGTTCCTATCTTTAGATGCTTGATTCTGGTTTCTTAAAAGAAATGTACCAAATAGAGTAAAGATAGTGACAATACCCCCCATGATTAAGTATGTTTGACGAAAACCGATTGAATCGTATAGGTTTCCTACGATAGGAGAGAGTATAACAGCTCCTAGCTGCATCGCGAATTGGTAGCCAACCAAATATAAAATTGAAGAGAATTTTGTATCAAAATGTGTAGCCAGATATTTAAACACAGAAACGATGATAATGGCAAACTCTGGTGCGTTAAGAAGCTTAATAAATGAAATGCTGTATGGATCTGATACTAGACCTGAACCTATCACGCGCAAAATCATAATAATTCCCGCTAAAATTAAACCTCCTTTAGGACCCACTTTACGGACAATGAATGGAGCAACTAATAACATACCGGACTCTAAAAAGACCTGACCTGCATTTAAGTAACCAAATATTTGGTTTCCTAATTGTTCTGTTGGAAACAGAGAGGCATAATATACAGGAAATTGCTGGTCAAAGACATTATAAATACAGCCCGTCCCGAGCATAAAAATCATAAAAATCCAGAAATCTTTTCGTTTAAATAAACTGCCCAAATCTTGAACAGAAAGGGACTTTGCCTTCTTTTCTTCGATAGTGGATACTTCTACTTTTGTAAGGGAAATAACAAGTAATAAGAGAATGCCTGATCCCGATGCAATCCAAAAGTTGATATCAGGGTTAATGTTAAGCATTCGTCCCCCAATAGCAGCTGCCACGGCGGCCCCTATTGATCCCCAAAGTCTTGCACGACCGAATTCAAACTCATACTTTCTGCCAACTTTTTCGATATATGACTCGATAGCTGAGATACCAGCTAAAAAAGTGATGGCAAGATAAGACCCGCCTGTCAGGGCTCCTATCCAAAAATTCCAATTTAAAAGAGGTTGATAGATGAAAATGAGAAATGGTCCAGATAAAATAACTAAAATTGAAATAAAGTATAATAAATTTTTTCGTAACCCCAATTTGTCAGAGATATATCCATAAAGCGGTTGGAAAAGCATAGTGAAGACAGCGTTTACAGAAAAAACAATACCCGTTTGTGCTCCGGAAAGGTTAAGGCTTTGTCCCAACCAGATAGCAAAAAAAGTGAAAATAGAGGCAATAGATAAGAAGAACAAGAAAAAGAAACTGCTTAGCTTCCAGTAAAGTTTATTGTTTTGCATATTTAAATCCCCTTTGCTGTTTATGTATCTAAATTTTATTTTAGAAAGCGTTTTCGATTTGACTGTATTATATATGGTACCGATTTCATATGTCAATAAGAAAATAATTAACAAAAATGCCCTTTAAAAAAGGGTTTTTTTAAGTAAAATGTGTTTTTTAGTATGGTACTGGTTTCTTACTTATGAAATAAATGCTTTTAAGTATGCTGGTTTATTAATCATGAAACATTTTATATAAAAAGGTTCTGTTTTAAAGAGTTGCAGCGATTTTACTGTTATTCTTATTGAACACATGATATAGAGATGCAAACGAATTCATTCATTGCATTTTGGCTCTTTTTTAACGTAAAATAAGTATGAAACTGATTTCAGTTAGTGATGGAGTGATAAATAAATGCCTACCATATATGACGTAGCAAAATTATCGGGGTTATCAAAAACAACCGTTTCCCGTGTTATAAACAATCATTCATATGTTTCAGAAGAGAAAAAAAATCTGGTGCTAAAAGCAATGAAAGAGCTTAACTATACCCCGAACCCTTCGGCAAGAAAGTTAAGAGGACAGGTAACGACTACAATTGGTGTCATTGTACCAAGAATCGTAAATCCATTTTTCTCTTATTTAGTCGATTCAATTGAACAAGTTGCTTATAAAAACGGCTATCACGTATTAATTTTTCAAAGTAATGAAGATAAAGAGAAAGAATTGGTCTTTTTAAATTTACTAAAAACAAAGCAAGTTGACGGAATTATTATGACCTCTATTGAAAATGACTGGAGTATCATAGAACCGTTTACTGAATCTGGTCCTATTTTGTTATGCAATGAATATGTAAACAACGCAAATGTTCCAATTGTTCGATTAGATCAATACAAGGGTGCGTATATAGGCGTAAAGCATTTACTTGAAAAAGGCCACCGGAAAATTGGGTACTGTACAGGTGGATTGTTTGCAGAGGAAGGCAAGGACAAGGACCGTAATCAAGGTTATCAAAAAGCACTTCAAGAGGCAGGGATCGAGCCGGATCCAAAATGGATTTTTGTTAATCAACACAGTATTGAAGACGGAAAACAAGTAGTTAGAAAAATCCTGTCAATGGAGGATCGTCCAACGGCTATATTTACAGGAAGTGATGAAATTGCCGGGGGAATGATGATTGAAGCCAAAGAGTGCGGTCTAAAAATACCTAATGATTTGGCTATTATTGGATTTGATGATCAACCTCTTGCACAAATGTTAGATCCAAAGCTAACAACTATACGACAACCTATTAATCAGATGGGGATTAAAGCAATGGAAACTCTTATTGATATGTTGAATGATTCTGAAGTAAAAGTGGAAACTTTTGAACTTCCAATCGAGCTGGTTGCTCGAAGTTCAACGTAATAGCAGATAACAGATGAAGGTGAGAACTGAATTTATTCTTTCTCACCTTTTTTGAAAAATTTTCAGAAAAGTTATTGAAACCGTTCCCATGGTGTAATACAATGAATTTATCTTAAGGGAGAAGTGCTATATCAGACTTTTTAATAGCATAAATTTTTTTAATCACATATGGTACCGATACCATATAAACGAAGGATAAATACTTAATTTTAATATGAAAATACGGGAGCTGATAGAAATGGTTCAACTAAGTGAAAGAATGAATGAAGAAAGCGCTACAATAAAGAATAGGCAATGGTGGAAGGAAGCAGTTGTATATCAAATTTATCCGAAAAGTTTTTATGACTCTAATGGTGACGGAATTGGTGACTTAACAGGAGTTATTCAAAAATTAGATTACTTAAAAGAGTTAGGTATCGACGTTATTTGGTTAAGCCCAGTTTATCAATCACCAATGGACGATAACGGATATGACATCTCTGATTATCAAGCAATTGCAGAGGAATTTGGCTCTATGGAAGATATGGATCTATTAATCCATGAAGCTAAAAAAAGAGATATAAAGATTATTATGGACTTAGTCGTTAACCATACTTCGGATGAACATGAATGGTTCATAGAATCAAAAAGTGATGTAAAACATCCTAAAAGAGATTGGTATATTTGGAGAAACGGAAGAAAAGACGGGACTCCGCCTAACAATTGGAAATCTATTTTTGGCGGTTCATGCTGGGAGTATGATGAGCAAACCGGACAGTATTATCTTCATGCATTTTCTAAAAAACAGCCTGATCTTAATTGGGAAAACCCTGATCTTCGAAATGCCGTTTATAAAATGGTCAGATGGTGGTTAGATAAAGGAATTAGCGGCTTTAGAGTAGATGCCATTACATTTATAAAAAAACGACAGGACTTTGCTCATTCGCATGATGGAATGAATGTAATTGAAACCAACCAACAAGGCATTCATGAATTTTTAAGTGAACTACGTAAAGAAGCTTTTACTTCACCTGATATCTTAACCGTGGCAGAAGCACCTGGGGTATCATACAAAGAATTGCCTATTTATGCGGGGGAAGACGGGCATTTTAGTATGCTTTTTGAGTTCGATCATGTCGATTTAGATGTAGGAAAAGAAGGAAAATGGTATGAAACGTATAATTGGAATCTACTTGATTTCAAAAAAGCCATTTCTGACAGTCAAACGTTCTATAACAACACAGGGTGGGGAGCGCTTTATTTAGAAAACCATGACCAGCCTCGTTCTTTAAACAAATTTATTAAACCAGAAGATATAGGACCTATTCCAGCTAAAATGTTAGCTACCGTCTATTTCTTCTTAAAAGGAACGCCATTTATCTATCAAGGGCAAGAAATTGGAATGACAAATGTAGAGTATCCATCAATTGAGCATTATAATGACTTGGCTTCAATCGATCAATATTACTCTGCGCTGAAAGAAGGATTCTCAAAAGAGGAAGCATTAGCAGCGATTTGGAGACGCAGTCGTGATAATTCTCGAACACCTATGCAGTGGAATCATTCTGAATATGCAGGATTTAGCCAAGGTACACCGTGGCTAGAGATAAATTCTAATTACTCTTTTATTAACGTCGAGAATGCTTTAAAAGATCGTAATTCTTTATTTTATTTCTATAAAAAGTTAATTAGTTTAAGAAAAAGCAGTCCATATTCAGATGTTATTGCTTTTGGTAAATACGAAGACATATTTAAAGATAGCCTGCAAATCATGGCCTACACGAGAGAGTTGAACGATAAAAAAATAGCGGTGATTGCTAACTTTGATAATAAAGAGTTGACTCTAAACTTAGATTTTAATATAAAAAATGTTATTTTATCCAACTATGATTATTTAGAATTACACCTAAACCAGATAAAATTACGACCTTACGAGTCCATTGTTTGTGAAGTGGATTTATCATTTTAATCTGTTTTTATCACAATTGACTGATTCACGTATAGAAAGGCAGGGTGAAATCTTTTGAAAACATTAAGAAATCAACATCAAAAAAAAATCTCAAAGGCAATGGAATCTGTGTTAAACGAGCAGGAGTCTGTTGATCAGAATCATTGGCGACTACAATATCATGTGTCTACACCAGCATTCTGGATGAATGACCCAAACGGATTCAGCTTTTATAAAGGTGAGTATCATTTGTTTTATCAACATCATCCTTACTCTCCCGAGTGGGGGCCAATGTATTGGGGGCATATAAAAAGTAAGGATCTTACTTACTGGGAACACCTTCCTATCGCTCTTGCTCCGAGTGAAGAATACGATAGGGATGGATGTTTTTCAGGAAGTGCAATTGAAAAAGACGGGAAGCTTTATGCAATGTACACAGGGAATGTGTGGACAGGGGATAACTATGATACGGACTTACGACAGGTTCAGTGTCTTGCTGTAAGCGAAGACGGCGTTCATTTTAATAAAGTACCTCAAAATCCAGTTATTGATTCAGCGCCTGAAGGAGATATTCACCCTTATCATTTTAGAGATCCAAAAGTATGGAAGAAAGACGACTATTATTATTGTGTTCTTGGATCACGTACAAAGGATCATGAAGGGCAAGTTCTTTTGTATTGTTCAAGAGATCTGTTGACTTGGGAGTTTATGAATGTAATGGCCAAAAGCCAAGGAAATCTTGGTTTTATGTGGGAGTGTCCAGATCTTTTTAGTCTTGATGGACAAGACGTGCTTGTCATGTCACCTCAAGGAATGAAATCAGAAGGGGACCTCTACCATAACTTACATCAAGCTGGGTATGTAAAAGGGAAATTGGACTATAAAACAGGGCTGCTTCAACACGAAGACTTTCAGCTTTTGGACTACGGGTTTGGTTTTTATGCTCCTCAAACGGCAGAAGATGAACATGGCAGACGCATTATGATAGCGTGGATGGCTATGTGGGAAAGCAGCATGCCTGAACAAAAACACAATTGGGCAGGCGCAATGACTATTCCGCGTGAGCTTTCTACTAAACAAGGGAATATAATTAGTAAACCAATTCCAGAGCTTAAGCAGCTTCGTCAACATCACGTGCAGTATAAAAATATCACGGTTAACGGAGAACAAGAACTTGCAGGTATTTCAGGTGATTGTTACGAACTTGAAGTGAAAATTAACGCAAAAGCTGCTTCACAGTTCGGAATAAAAGTGAGAACAGATAATGACACTCACCAGGAAACGCTCTTAACTTATGATAGGCTAGAAAGTTTGTTTATCTTTAATCGTGATAAATCAGGTGAAGGTGATGGGGGAATAAGAAAAGCACCTGTTGGATTAAATGATAATCACTTGCATCTTCATCTGTTTGTTGATAAATCGTCCATCGAAGTTTTTATTAATGAAGGCGAGAAAGTGATGACGAGCAGAATCTATCCTGCAGACAATGCAAAAGGTATTTGTTTCTTTGCAGATCAAGAAATTGAATTGATTACCTTAAATAAATGGAACTTAAGCAAGGGCGTTTCTCCGCTGATTGTTTAAAGGCTAATAGGAATTGGATAAAGATAGTAGCCAAGCAACGTACAAGAAAGAAATTACAACAATTTATGTAACTAGATTAACTTGAAGAACAGATCCCCTTAAGGGGATCTGTCCCTTTTATATGTACATTAATATCTTTATTACATGGAAAAGTGCTTTTTTGATTACTGTTATCTTTTATAAATAGTTTTATAAAGAATAGAGGGTAAATCATCAAGTATAAATTAAAAGCCCACCATCAAAAACTATTTAATTGCTCAAGGTTAGGATCGCAATGATCTTTATGCTATTGATTTTGTAGATAAGACAGGCAACAATTTGAATAATGGACCTCAGCTTGCTCGATACATTGATCAAGTGTTGAAAGAGACGGGAGCTAAGAAGGTAGATATTGTTGCTCATAGTATGGGCGGAGCAAACACGCTGTATTATATTAAATATCTAGGGGGAGGGAATAAGATTGAAAATGTCGTGACGTTAGGAGGAGCGAATGGTTTAGTTTCTTCGACAGCACTCCCAGGTACAGATCTCAATCAAAAAATTCTTTATACGTCGATCTACAGCATAAATGATCAAATTGTTGCTAATAGTCTCTCTAGGCTGCAAGGAGCAAGAAACATTCAACTTTATGGCATTGGACATATTGGATTGCTTTCAAATAGTCAGGTTAACGCGTACATAAAAGAAGGGCTGAATGGCGGGGGACAAAATACAAACTAATTATTTTTCAGGTGAACAAGGCAGGATCGACTTTTATATATTTAGAATTAGAATGTTTGCCTTTGTGTTTCACCAGCATGTACCCGATGAAACAATCGAAGTCAAAGCAGCTCCCGCGCCGAAATAGAGTAGAGTGCTAAAAGTACCTCAGTTAATCGAGGTACTTTTTTAGGTTTTTGTACAAAGAATCGATGATTAAAAAGCGCTCAAATTGATTTTTAATCGCGCATTGCGCCTGCTTCTCGAGAAGTCATTGCGCCTTGTCCTTCATTTACATCTCTTTGGATTTCTTGTTTTACTTTTTGTGCATTTGTTGCAGAAGCTGCTGGTTTCTCAGTAAAACCCGCATTTTCTTTAGCTGATTGATGTTGCTGCATATACTCTCTCCTTACTTTTTTATTCGTACAAAAAGGAAGAATGGAGCCCCATTCTTCCTTCAGCCATCAATTATAAAGTTGTCTTAGAAACGTCCGCCGCCAAGTTGTTGCTCAGCCATTTGTACAAGACGTTTTGTGATTTCGCCACCTACTGATCCGTTTGCACGTGCAGTTGTATCAGCACCAAGGTTTACACCAAATTCGCTAGCGATTTCATATTTCATTTGATCGATTGCTTGTTCAGCACCGTATACTAATAACTCATTGTTGTTGCTGCTGTTGTTGTTTGCCATGTTGTGTCACCTCCTCGTTTTTCTTAAGTTTCCTATTGTGGAAGAGATGTATTCACGGTAAATAATGGATGTATATTTCCTTGTTAGGATGACATACTAATTTTTAGAAACAACCGACACTGTAAAAAGTGGGATTAGATGTTTCATTTCCTTGTGACTAAAAACTAAACGCTTGCCATGTGTAGGAGAGAGAATGACAACTCGTTTGTCATTCTTTTTTCATGTTCATGGGTATATTATTTGAAGGACAAAGGACTAACTCTCTAAAGAGTTAGTCTTTTGCTTGATGAAAACGATCAATATTCAAGGAGCTGCCTAAAGGATTGCTTTTTATATCTATATTTAAGAGTTAGGTTTATTAATTCTATCTATTGCTTCCTGAACTGCATTTACAACAAAAAGATCTTTTTCCTTCAAATCATTCACGCTGATTTCACCTGATTGTAAACCTCTGCAGATTTCATGGATATCTTCTTCAATTGTAATCGGCAGCTTATTTTCTGTAAGCATGTTACTTAATTCATTTGCTAACATTTTTTGTTGATCCATGGGATTCCCTCCTCGTCATGTAAAAGTATAAATTGATCAAGCTTATTTCTTTTCTTTTCCTTCTTGCTCATTCTGTACTTTTTCTATTCCAGTGTTTGATTCAAATCCAACTCGATAAGTTCCAGATTTTTGTTGCTTTACTGAATCTGGCATTTGATACTGCTTTAAATCATCCTGAAACTGTCTTGTGCTTGGATTTCCTTCCACTTATATTCCTCCTCAGTAAAGTAAGTTTTGACGCTTTAGTTTCCCCAGTTCGTAAAACAATTAAGCATGTTGTACATGGCTCTTTGCAACAAGTATCTAATTAATTCTGGGGAAATAAAAATATAACTTAACCTTCCACTTATTTTATCTTCAAATTTTCAAACAATAGGGCTAGGAGGTGTTTTTATGCCAAAGAAAGACTTTACAGGCGTTGATAATTCAGGAATCGCAGAAAGAGTTGATTATAACAACTATAAAAATAAAGATAGCAATAATGATCCTACGCTTAACCGTATTGTTGAAGAAGATGGGCGTGCTCTTGATCCGAAGGAAACCTTAGAAAATTTCTTTACTGACCTTGAAGGCGAAGAGCCACAAGAAATTACAACTTAATAAAAAAAGTAGAAAACGGCAGATCTTTTTTAGGGGAAATACCTATGAAACGCAGATATTTTCATTAAAGAACCTGTTGTAAACGAGTTAACATGATTTAAAAAAATGAGGACTATTAATAGAGGTGAAGTTAATGTCGCACACAGAAGCTGAACGAACAACGTACATGTATGATCCTTTCACTATACAAGGTCTTGAAATGAATATACCTAAAGAAGACGAAGGCAGCCAACCGCTAATAAATCGTTCAGGACTGAGTACCTCTACGTTCAAAACGAACATGAATAGAAAGCATTTTGAACGTTATATTTATTAGCAGGAATATCCTGCAGCTTTTTATCTTATAAAAAGATCCTTCTATTTTATACGCTAGAAGGGTCTTTCCACTAAATATTCTCATTTCAGTATAGTAATCAATTGCTTGTGCCTAACGTATTGGGAAATTCACCTTCGTGTTAGATGTGGATAGGTAATAAAAGTGGTTAGTGTTTTTTCATATATTGTCTGTACATCCATTGTAGAAAGGATTTAACGAAATGCAGAAGCAAACCCTACTTTTTAATTTAGACGATACGCTTGTTCACTGTAATAAATATTTTAGAGACACCATAAATGCTTTTGTGGCTCAATTGCAGGAATGGTTTGAGAATCTGACTAAGGAAGAAATAAAACAAAAGCAGTTAGAGATAGATTTAAAAAGTATCGAAAAGTATGGCCTTCACTCTTCCCGATTTCCAGAATCATTAGTAGCTACTTATTTATTTTTTAGTGAACAAAATCATCAAGATATCCATGAAGATAGAGTCCAAAGAGTCAAAAAAATTGGTCAAAGTGTATTTGAAGTACCGATAGAGCCTTTGCCAAATATGTATGAAGTATTAGATAAGCTTAAAGAACAAGGACATGATCTCTACTTACACACAGGTGGAGACGAGGAAAATCAAGGTAGAAAAATTGTTCAGCTAGAGCTAGCTAAATACTTTGAAAAAAGGGTATTTATTTCTGAACAAAAAGATACAGCTGCATTAAAAGAAATACTAAACCAAATTAAGTACGATCCAAAAAAGACTTGGATGATTGGCAATTCATTAAAAACCGATATAAGACCGGCAGTAGAAGCTGGAATACATGCGATTCACGTACCTTCTGAACTGGAGTGGAGCTACAACCAAGTTAAAATTGATGTTGCGCCAAAAGGTAAATTGATAACCGTTAATTCGTTGCTGGAAGTTCCAGAAATCATTCAAAAGCATGCTCAAGAAACGGTTGTGTCCACCTAATATTAGGTCATATGTAAACACAATATATAGAAACAGCTAACCGTTGATTAAACCTTACCCAACGGTAGCCAGATAAAGTTCTTATGTTTTTTCTAATCAACTCACATACTATACAGAGGAGGTGACTGATATGGCAGATCACTCTAAAGAATCAGAAAAAATGATATGTGAAGATCATAATTCTCCAGTTGATGAAAGAAGCTACGATTTATACGAAGCGACGCGTAATTCACTTTTACGTAATGAATTAGACGATAAAAACAAAACCATTTTAAATAATATTGATAACGGAGCGATGGATGTTAATCTTGAGGAATAATGGGCATTAAAAAACCTTTTATTTCTTAGTCTCATAGCTATGTTACTAAGGATACACATTTCTTTTTATCTTAGGAGAAAAGACCCTAAATAATTAGGGTCTTCTTTAGGTATTTGTCCAAACATTCTATGGTTGTTTCACATACAGTAAGAGGAGTCTACTAACAGAAAGGAGAAGATTTTTAATATGAGAAACAACTATCCTTATCAGCACTCTAATTATGGTGGTTATCAAGGGGCTATGTATCCTCAGCAAGGTAACTGCGGTTATCCTCCAGCTAAACCATGTGGCCAATTACCTCCTCAAACTGTGCCTGCTCAGTATGACCCAGTTAAACAAAATACATCTTTTACTGGTCAAGATGTGTTTGTGCCAGTGGTGCATCCTAGTCATACCACAAATGTTTATCAAAAAAATTATAAATATATGCACTCATTCCCGCATACAGAATCCGTTGTATGTCAGGAAACGCATCAACATTTTTGTGCTCCAAGCTGCCCTCCTAGACCTCGTCCTTAGTACTGATAGCCAAAAAAGCCCCTTCATTTTAACAATGAAGGGTTTTTACTATGTGAAATTTATAATGTTATCTAGCTATCGTTAAACAAAGTAGCCTATTTTTGACCAAAATCCAATCGATATGAGCTATGTCTACATATAATACCTTAACCCATGTATATTTGAAGTTTTTTCCTTTAGTTAAATACCACGAAAAGAGGTGTTTGTATGTCTAGTTATGGTGGAGCTGGTTCTGGTTTTGCTTTATTAGTTGTCCTGTTTATTCTTCTTGTCATTATTGGATGCAGCTGTTACGGCGGCGGATTTGGCTATTAATAACAATAAAAAAGTCTTTCTCTAATGTGAGAAAGACTTTTTTATTCTAGGTTGTGCGGGGCTGCTTTTATACGCAATAGAACTGATTGGGCGGAATTCAAACAATCTATTGCAGAGGGAGTAAAACTCATATATGGGATCTGAGGATGCTTCATTGTATGTAAAAGAAACTAAAAGGTTATTATTTTTTTATTTATAGTGATATAAAACGTAGTCTATCCACTTGGTGGAGCAAATTTCGTTTTTCATCATATGCTAAATGTATGAACGAGAAGGAGGTGAAGTTTATGTTCTTTGGCGGTTATGGCGGAGGTTGTGGCTATGGTTATGGCGGCGGCTGCGGTTACGGCGGTGGCAGTGGTTTTGCTTTAATTATCGTGCTGTTTATCTTATTAATCATTATTGGCTGTGCTTGTTGGGGAGGATTTGGCGGTTGCTAATTATTAGCCTGCCTTTTTCTCTAACTTAAAAAAGTTAGCTTTATGCTAGCTTTTTTTATTTGTTAAATAGGGACATGTATAGTGATTAGTACTAATACCTGCTGTTTTAACCAATGGTTTACAGCTTGTTACTAAGCATTTAAGGATGAAAGTTATTATCCTCAGCATAAGAACCATGAATATTTGAAATAAGTTTAGTTGAAAATTCACCTCTTTGTTTTGGGGAAATGATGTAAAATGATGATAAGAGGAGGTATGGAAATGAATGGAACAGATGCAATAGTATTAAATATAAAAGAGATTAGAAGAAGAAGTATAAAGGTTTGGCAAGCAATTCCTGATGATAAACTCGATTGGAAGCCGGATAAAGAAGCTATGACATGCATAGAAATGGTTCGTCATGTCTTGGAGTCAGAATACTATTATCATCTAGCTATCGAAAATTTGGGCAGCTTAAAGGAATTTGATTCTCCTTTTGAAAAAAGACCCTTACAATCTATAAAGGATGAATTGGAGTTTGCAGCATCCTACCATCAACAATTTTTAGACATGATTACTACTTTTTCTGAAGAAGATTTAACTAATATTAAAATAGACCGTTCAGATGTTGGTTATATTCGTTCTTTAGGGGATATGTTGATGCGGATAGGCTATCATGAATCCGTACACGCTGGACAACTCTTACAGTATTTGAGAATCATGGAGGTTGATCGACCTAGGATATGGGATTAAACCAATTAGATAATATGTATATCATAGATAAAACTAGTTACCATAATGTCCCTGTTTTCTAAGAAACATTTTTTAGCATTTATAGAAAGCTCATTGTTTGCAATCTGTGAATTTGACCAAACATCGCTGCAATATCTTTCCGAATAGACGAGCCAATTAATTAGCTATAAGCAACTATACCAGCGGCTATCTCCATGAAGATAGCCGCTGCGACTTCTGGATCTTGAAAACATGCTCCGCATGGAATATTATCCAAACCTGCTCCTGAACGTTCAAGCGGAGCTGGGGGAACGCTACTTCATTTTCGTTTAATAGCTTTTCTGGGTCTTTCATTCATTAGATGAATCAAAATATGTTTCGGTGCTTATTCTCCGTGCTTTAGTTTTTTTATATACCTTATTAAATACTTTACAAAGATATCATCTCTTACTAACCAGGCGGCATAATTCCTTTTTAAAAAGATTTCTGCTTCCTTAAAGCTTTTAAATGTATGAATCGATAGCCCTTTGCTATTTTCAATTATCCATTCATCTTCATTCTGAAGAGAAACAAGGAACATATCATCATTTTGAGTTTCGTAGAGAGAACCAGATGAAGATTCTTTCAAATTATATCGGTTTCTTCTTGCATCCTCTCGTACAGGATCCAGATGAAATGTATCTGTTACAAACTGGTTATAAGCTTCATTAGTTAACGAACATCCAGCAGCTTTTGCGTGACCTCCGCCTCCATAGTGACCAGCAACTTCTGATACATCCACATGATCATGAATGGTCCGAAGACTAATTCGTTTTCCTCCCATATTCAACATGGCAATGTAATCAAGGTGAGGATATTCTTTTCCTAATTCGTTTCCAAGTTCTGAATGATACGATTCAGCGTACACGATCCCTGCCAAATAGTCATCTATAGAGGTTTGCACCAATTCTCGTCTTTTTCGACGAATATAACGTTCTACTTTATCTTCTTCCATATCTAATATCTTCTGTTCAAACTCGTCAAAAAAGAAGTGGTCACTGTTTTGAAGTCTGTTAACCATTTTTTCTTCAAACTCGTCAATAGATATTAAAAAGAAGAGAGCATTTAGCCTGTGTGCTTCTTGGTTGTTGTTCTTTTCCCATTCCCAAGTATCATACTGCCTTACTAGTTCTACAAATTCATCAACCGCATTGGAAGTCTGGATAAGTTCATTTTCTATAAGGTATTCATAAAACAAGGACGTTCCTGAGGCTAAGCTCCCTTCGTTGTCTTCTACGACAACGTGTCCCCATTCATATTCGTTGAAATGAAGAGCTGTTTTATGATGATCAAGCAGCTGGACTTTTCCTCCTGTTTGATAAAACTCTTCAAGTCTTTTTTCATTCTCTTCGTTTACTGATAAATCCGTGATAAATAAATGTGTATTTCTTTCTTCATTTTCTAAAAACCATTCTACTTCACGGTTAAGCGATGCAATAGAGTTATAACGAATTTTTATTCTATCTCCAAAAGCTAACTTTGCTAAAACTCCGCATCCAACTCCATCTAAATCCGTATGTGATAACAGTTTATACATATCTTTCACCTCGAAATTATTATGATACGAGAGAAAGGTTTTTAACCGCTGAAGCTTTAGTTTGCTGAAGAGCACTATGGTAAAACTAATTTTTCTTTAGGTAACTATGTTAACGGCCAAAAAGCATAACATATAAAGCTTCTTTCCACTTGACCTATCTGAATACAAACTAGAGTGCTGCCTTAATTATATGTTTAGGGAAGAGCATCTTCGTTTAAAGGTATTGTATGTAACAAGAAAACATCTTGGTTACCCATAATGAGATCTATGATATAAGAAAAACATTGGTTTTTTACGTTCTTTTAAGAACAGAAAGGGGATAACATATGAGATCTTCTGCTGAAGCACAAAAGAGTTTTGTTCAAACACCATTAAAAGGGAAAAATATTTTATCGAGACCTTATCTAAACAAAGGATCTGCATTTACAAAAAGAGAAAGAGAAGAACTCAAGTTAGATGGATTATTACCGCCCACCGTACTGACATTAGAAGAACAAGTACAGCGTGCTTATCAACAGTTTAAGAATGCATCAAATGATTTGCAAAAAAATAATTTATTAAACGATTTGCATAATCGAAATGTGGTATTGTTTTATCGATTATTAAAAGATCATTTAAGTGAAATGCTACCGATTATTTACACACCAACCGTTGGAGAAGCTATTCAAGAATATAGCCATCAATATCACCGTCCTGATGGTCTATATTTGTCTATTGACGAAGCGGACAAAATGGACAAAGCGATAGAAAATGTAGAATTAAGCTCAGAAGATATTGATTTAATCGTAGTTACAGACTCTGAGAGCATTCTTGGAATAGGAGACTGGGGAGTAGGCGGAATTAACATTGCAGTGGGTAAATTAGCGGTATATACAGCAGCTGCCGGTATTGATCCGAGCCGTGTTCTTCCCATTGTGTTAGACATAGGAACCAATAATAAAGAATTACTTAAAGATCCGCTTTATTTAGGTAATCGCCATGAGCGTGTAACAGGCGAAGCTTACAATCAATTTATCGATCAATTTGTAAATAAAATAATAAATAAGTTCCCAAAAGCATTGTTACATTGGGAGGACTTAGGGAATAAAAATGCCAGACGCATTATAGAAGAGTATGGAGATCATCTTTTAACATTTAATGATGATATTCAAGGTACGGGTGTGATTACATTAGGGGCTGTATTGACTGCTTTAAAAATTACAAAGACCTCCCTAAAAGATCATCGTATTGTTGTCTTTGGACCAGGGTCTGCAGGTATTGGAAACGCAGATCGAATCCACAGTGCGATGGTTCTTGAAGGTCTTTCAGAAGAGGAAGCATATGATAGGTTTTGGGCCTATGATTATAGAGGGCTGTTAACAAAGGAGATAAATGATTTAGCTTCATTCCAGCAGCCTTATGCCCGTAAAGTAGAAGAAATAAAAAATTGGAAAAAAGATAATGAAAATAAAATACCTTTGTTAGAAGTAATCAAACAAGTAAAGCCTACTATCTTAATTGGAACATCGGGGGTAACAGGGGCATTTAAGGAAGAAATGATTAAAGAAATGGCTCGTCATGTAGAAAGGCCTGTGATTATGCCTTTATCTAACCCTACTAAGTTAGCTGAAGCTATCCCGAAAGATATTATACATTGGACAAATGGCAAAGCATTAATTGCAACAGGAAGTCCCTTTGATTCAGTGGAGTATAGAGGAACAACATATGAAATTGGCCAAGCTAATAATGCATTTGTATTTCCCGGTCTTGGTCTGGGCGCAATTGCTGTAAAAGCTGAAAAATTTACAGAGACGATGTTCGCTGAAGCTGCAAATGCAGTCGCCTATATGGCCGAAACTCAAACCAAAGGTGATACGTTACTTCCTCATATTAAAGATCTTCAAAACGTATCCAAAACAGTGGCTATAGCTGTTGCAAAAGCTGCTATTAAAGACGGTGTATCTAAATTTCAAGAACAGGATGTAGAAAGGTTAATAGAAAAAGCTATGTGGAAACCAGAATACAAGACTATCCGACCAATAAGTAAGGCAGAAGCGAATTGATCTCTTAGTGAATTTTTTCAAGGTTATTCCTTTCTCGAGTTGATGTAAACATATACATCCAACGTTAAGAAGAGCCCATCTCTTTCAACTGAAAGGGAGTGGGCTTTTTCTTAATATAATATATGAATTCTCTACCATAAATACATCTCTCAGAATTAAAAAAGAAGGTTGAGACATAACTAAATCCCTTCAATCTAAAGACGAACAACTCGGATGAATGCTTTAGTATGAATTACTTATTACAGCGCTGTTGATTTCCGTGCAAGGCTTCGCTTTTCGCGGGCGGCCGGTGAGCCTCCTCGTTGCTTGCGCTCCTGCGGGGTCTCATCTGTTCCGCTTTTCCCGCAGGAGTCTTCGCCTTGCCCTTCAATCAACAGCTAGAAGTAAATATATATATGAAATCTACGTTCAACATACCCATAAAAAAATCCGAACGAAGTTGATTCTCTATCAAGAATCTCAATTCATCGTTCGGATCTTCCTTTGACTACAATACTTTTATTCCAGTCTTTCTTTTTACTAATTTGTCTATTTTTGATATTTGCTCTTCTTGTTAATAAGTTATTTATTATACGTCGCATGGGTATGTTTATCGTTATCGGTGTTAAGAACATGTTTATCTAGATACTTATGGAAGAACCATTCACTAACGGCTATAACAATAGCTGATACTACAGAAGCCTGAATAACGGTTATGGTATTTCCAAAAAAGGATGCCCCCATTATCCAGATGACTAAAAAAGATAAAATAAGATCAGAAATTGTAGCGACAATGTTTCTTTTTTTGTAGTCTGAATCATCAGCAGCATTGCGATATACTAACAAATCGCCAAGGGCATAAGCGACAACTGTGAGGACTAAACCGATTAGTATAGTGTCACTAAAATTGTAATTATAAATGCCTGTAAATACTATGCCTAAGACTACAGCGCTCATTACAAACTTTATAATAAGAGCCTTTACATGTTTCATCTTTTTTCATCTCCCTTTTATTATCTTTTAATGAATATATACCCAGTCTTAGGGGAGGTAATCTTTTTTAGATAAACGTTTTGCCTTAAGCAAGCTAGCATTTATTTAATCGAATTCCTTAAAAAGGGAAAATCATTTGATTCACTCCTTTAACTACGGCTCCATTGTTAAGAAGGGTAGAATAGCGGGTACATAAAAAATAAGAAGAAAAGATCTTAATGAAGGAGGAAGGTTTTATGAGTAAAAGTATTATAGGTGTATATGAGTCGCCGGAAGAAACATTAACTAGAATTGAGAAATTAAGAATGATAGGGTATGAGGATAATGAAATTACAGTTCTAACTAATCAAGAGACCGCAGCGGGCAACCTAGCTTATAGAACGAATGTAAACGTGGATAAGCTATCTGCTGCTGACCAAGATAAGGTCACTCAGGAAGATATGACTGGAGGGGCCCAGCCGGATTCTTTTTTAGATAAATTAAAGAAATTTTTTGTGGTCCAAAATTACTCAAATGAAGAAGACCGTGCAACAAATTTAGGTATTCCCACAGAGGAGCTAACCTCTCATAAAAAAGATTTGGATGATGGAAAGTTTGTAATTGCTGTGACTTCTCATAAATTGAATGAAAAAGGGTTAGACCTAGGGTGATATATTTGATTCAAAAGAGGGTGTACGCTAACGCGTACACCCTCTTTTGATATATAGAATTCACAAGAAAAATTGTTTACAAAGAAGATTATTTATTGCGATAACCTTCCTTTAAATATTTTCGCAAGTGAAAATCGTGTACTAATTTAATCGTTGGACGAATGAGCAATTGCACGCTTCCAAGAATAAATAACCAAATCCCTATATTTTTTAAGGAATCATAGAAGAATAAAATACTGCCAATTAGGAACCAGATGCCTATCAAGAAGTCATTAATCGTATTTATAACTTTATAACTCTTTTTAAAGAACAATTCGTATTTACCTATTTCAATCTCCCCGTAGTCTTCTTTTCTTCCCATTTCTGACATTGTAACTCCCTCTTTTTCTTGAATTTCCTTTTTTTATTCCCTTAGCAAGTCATAAAAAAACGTCTTTTGTAACGGGTATATGATGGTAAGGGAACAAGCGTAACTTTAGTGTATTTTTCCATCTCAAATCTCTATTTTTATCTATTAATGGTATAAGCATTGATTAGAATAGATTTCTGCTCTTCATAGATGCAATAAAAGAAAACAAAGGAATCCCTAAAAAGAATTGAATTGATGCCTTATTTAGAAAGCTGTTTTATAGGACGATTCATGTAGCTTCTTGGTAAAATAAATACTACGCTCAATACTAATGACAAGATCCCCACTAGTACGACGTATTCTGTACCCAGTCCTGATATAAATAGTCCACCTACAGCTGTACCAATCGTTGTTCCTAAGTTAACGGATGATAAAAATAGTCCGTTTGCGAAATCAGGAGCTTTTGGAGCTGCTGATGAAATCCAATATTGATTAATATTCGTTCCTATCCCAGCGAATATTCCCCAAACTAAAGTCATAATAGCCATAGGCAAAGTGAACTGTCCGATGAAGAATAAAATAATGTAAACGACTTCCAATCCAAAAGGAAAAACTACTACCGTTTTGATGGCATTTTTCGTAAGCAGCTTCCCTGCGATAATGTTTCCAATAATATTGGCCACACCGAATAGAATTAATATAAAGCTAATTAGTTTTCCAGAGATGTTCGTAACGGTTTTAAGATACTCAGCAAGATAGCTGTATACTCCAAATACTGCTGAATTCAGTAAAAGGACGGCCATAATGGAAAGCCAAGTAACGGGGTTTTTTAATACGCTGAGCTGCGCTCCGTAGGAAAGTCTTTCTTTAACAGGCATAGAAGGGAAGAATGCCCATGTAGCAATAAATACTATAGCGTTAATAACAGCGAAAAATGCCATTGATAGTTGAAACGAAACTGTGCTTGCAAGAAAGCTTGCGATTGGTACACCAAGTACCATACCTGCAGATACGCCAATAAAGACTTTGGAAACAGCTTTTGGAGCGTCTTCCTTGCTGACGGAGTTCGCAGCCATTGTAAAAGCTGCTGAAAAATAAATTGGATGAAAGATAGCTGGAATCACACGCGCAATTATAGCAACAGCAAAGTTAGACGTAAAGATAGAGATAATGTTACCTAAAACGAAAATACCAAGTACAAGCAACATCGCTTTCTTACGATTGATTCCTGAAAATAATAACGGCATAGTTGGACCTGATATTGATACAGTAAGTGCAAAAAGACTTACCAGCCATCCGGCCTTCGATACACTGATATGAAAGTGATCCGCAATGTAGGGCAGTATCCCTATAACCCCCATTTCGGTATTTATAATCCCGAAAGCTCCTAAGGTTAAGACAAATATAAGTAGCTTATGTTGTTTAGACATAAAATCAATTTCCTTCTTTCTAAAAAGTGTGCTGTTCTAGCTGCTTCAAAGCGGGCTGTTTAAAGACCAATTGTCATGTTTTTACTTAGTCACTTTTTCAATGGTAACTGTAAAATCACCATGAATATTTTCAACGTTTTCTTTTCCTGATTCAATCTGACCTAGTATGATAAGGTCATTTGTGGCATCCTCAAAACCTTTATAAAAAATAGCTACATTTCCCCAAGGAGCGTAATAAGCAAAGTCGCCTTTTTTTGATGTATCTCCAGCTTGTACATCATCTGCTGATAATCTCTTTTGTAAAATACTAATTTTTTCTTTCCCTATATAATCTTCAAAAGTTATGGTTAAAGGCAGTTGAGCTAAAAAAGCCATACTTGCTGGGTTATCGTACATCCTAATCAAGACTTCTTTATCGTTAAACGTTAATTTAATTCTTGTAGCTGAAATACGATTTTCTTTTGGCTGTTCTGGTGCTTGGTTTGAAGGATTACTTGCATTATGATCTCTGTCCGCTGCAGATGAATTATTGTTGCTGCAAGCAGAGAGGAGGCCAAGGCTTGTTACTAAGATAGAAGACAGACATAAAAATTTTTTCATTTTAAGCTCCTTTCCACTTGGAATAATTAAAAATGGTGCTTTTGTGATATGAACTTCGTTGCTATTTATTCTAATAGCTTCTTTTAAATATAGAAAATGCTTATATCTTATATCGTGGTATGCTTGATAAGCATTTCTGAGACGTATACACTAAAGATTGTGAAAGGAGGAGCGGTATATGGAATTTCGCGTTTTGCGCTATTTTCTTACGGTTGCAAGAGAAGGAAACATCACAAGAGCTGCTGATTTTTTGCATGTGACACAGCCAACTTTGTCGAGACAATTAAAAGATCTTGAACAAGAGTTAGGTAAAAAACTATTTATTCGCAGCAGTCACAGTGTCATTCTGACAGATGAAGGAATGCTTCTGCGAAACAGGGCAGAAGAAATCGTTAATATGATGCATAAATTAGAGGCAGAGTTTAGTTCTATGGAAGAAACAATAGGTGGTGATGTCTATATAGGCGGCGGGGAAACTGAAGCAATGAAACACATTGCACGAGTAGCAAAAGATGTACAGGTACGTTATCCCAATATACGATATCATCTCTACAGCGGAAACGAAGAAGATATAACGGAACGGCTAGACAAGGGTCTGCTTGATTTCGGTATTTTAATTCAGCCAGCCGATATTTCAAAATACAATTATCTTAATATGCCTGCCAAAGATGTTTGGGGCGTCGTTATGAAAAAAGACAGCTCTCTTGCCGTCAAAGAAAGCATTCAAGCTGCGGATTTAGTAAACGTTCCACTGATTTGTTCACGACAGGCCATGAAACAGACGTTTTCAAAAAATGAATTTGCGGATTGGTTTGGCGAAGATTTTCATAAATTAAACATCGTCACTACATACAATCTTGCATATAATGCGGGCATTATGGTTGAAGAAGGCGTTGGATATGCCATAACACTTGATAAAATAGTCAATACATCTACTACTAGCAACCTTTGTTTCAGGCCGTTACAGCCAAGACTTGAATCAGGTTTAAATATTGTGTGGAAAAAGCATCATGTTCTTTCAACTGCGGCGAATGCGTTTTTAAAAGAACTGCAGGAGGAATTTGCATCACCTAGAAAATGGAATTTTTGATAGCATTCTACTTTAAAACAGCCATAAAATCGGCTGGTTTTTATTGTATAAAAATGTAAAATGATGGTTCGTTTTTTCTTTAATTTATTACAAAAAAATCAAATACACGTAAGACATTTCTATCAAATGCGATAACAGCTGTTAAATTTTATCTTAAAAGTGATATTCTTATAAACATTCAATCAGTATGCTTTTAAAGCTATTTATGGATTTGATTTTACAGTATAAAAAATATGGAGAGACCAGATTGCTTTGTTACTCTTAGACGAAGGATAAGTGATGTATGAACAAGCTTATAATACCAGCCATACTAGTGATATTCGCTTTATGGATCTTATTGCAATTGGCTTTAGGCGGGGATATTTTCAAAAATTCGCTAAATTATTTTATCTTAATAACGATTTTCTTTTTATTTTATCCAACAAGCAAAAGAAAAATAGCCTGGCTTGATCGCTACTGTGTAGTCTATAGCTATAGACTGCTTTTTCTTTTGGGCGCGTTAAAAATAATTCCATCTATGAGCTAATTAGAAAAAGAAGGTTGAACCCTGCTTTGTAAAAAATAGCTTACGACTGTAAAAGTGGTTAACATTCGAAAAAAATATTAAACAGTACCTTGCAATAAACAATAGCTGGTGATATATTGTAATTATTAGGAAATCATTATGAATCAGTACTATACAATAAACAGTAGTGGACTGTGAAAAGAAAAGGGTGAAGAACAATGAACGTGCAATTTAAAAAAGGAGTTTTAGAGCTTTGTGTCCTTGTGTTACTTGATAAAAAAGACCGCTACGGATATGAATTAGTTCAAAAAATCTCCGATCAAATTGAAATATCAGAAGGGTCGGTATATCCTCTTCTGCGCCGATTAACAAAAGAAGAATACTTCACAACGTACCTAAAAGAATCTACAGAAGGTCCCTCAAGGAAATATTATCAGCTTACCGATAAAGGAAGAGATTATTTATACAAACTTGTCGATGAATGGAACGAGTTTTCAAGAGGGGTTAATCAATTAATTAAAGAAGGTGTGAACAATGTCGAAGAGTAAATTTTTACAGCAATTAAATGAATCTTTAAAACCATTATCCGTAAAAGAACGGGCAGATATTTTACAAGATTATGAAGAGCATTTTTCCATCGGCTTAGAAGAAGGAAAAACAGAAGAAGAAATTGTAACGTCCCTAGGTTCTCCAAATCAAATAGCTAAAGAATTGCTGGCAGATTATCACGTTGAGCAAGCAACAGCTAAGGCAACAACTCAAAATATTTTAAGAGCCACTTGGGCCGTAATTGGTTTAGCTTTTTTTAATGTAGTAATTGTTCTTGGGCCCGCCGTGGCATTAGCTGGCTTCATTTTGTCAGCTTGGGCCATAGGTCTATGTTTCTTGCTATCTCCTATTCTAGTTCTTGGTGAGGCTATTGTACATTGGAGCGGCTTTTTTCTCTTTAATTTATTTATGTCTGTAGCATTTTGCGGAATTGGCTATTTTATTATGCTAGGTATGTTAGTTGTAACGAAGCTAGCTATAAAAGGCTTTGTACGTTATCTAAAATACAATGTATCACTGGTGAAAGGCGGTTTAAAACGTGCTGAATAAAAAGAAACTCTCCATTCTTGCAGGCATTCTCATCCTTGTTGGGATTACAGGAAGTCTCCTTACGTATCGTGCTATTGACCCTGAACCTATTTCAAAAGAAAAAACGATCAACAGCAATCAAGTATCCATGGTAAACATCGATACGGATAATACTCGTGTTCATGTGTACCCTATCAAAGGCGATAATATCAAAGTAACATTAAAAGGAGAAACATCTCCTAATATAAAAAGAGACTTCACTACTGCCGTTAAAAATTCAACGCTTTTCATCTCCTACAATGAACAACAGCGCAGCTGGGTTAATTTTGACATTGTTAGTGTATTAAAACCGCTATCCATCAACGTTTACCTGCCTGAAAAACAGTATAATTCATTGGGGATTTCCAGCAACAATGGGTATGTGTCTGTTAAAAAAGTACGTGCAGCAGATGTTTCCATTCGTGCAAACAATGGGCGTGTAGAATTAGAGAACATTGATTCACAAAACTTGAACACCAGCGTACACAATGGACTTACAAGCATAAAAAATGCTGCAGCAAAAACAGTTCAAGCAAAAGGAAATAACGGGAAAATAACGCTGAGTAACGTGGAAGGTAATTTAGAAGGCGAAACGCATAACGGAAGCATCGCTTTAGAAACAAAAGAACTTGATCGAGATATTGACTTTAAAACCCACAATGGAAAGATTAAAATTACGACGGAAAAAGAACCAAGTGACGTTCAATTTAACGTTTCCGTGGACAATGGAAAAGTCGATATTCTGAATAAATATGATCGTAATGCTGTTATTGGAAAAGGAAAGAATATCATTAAACTAGCCACTCATAACGGCAGTATTTCAGTAATAAAGTAGCCTGTTAGCTATATGGCACAAAGCTCATCTGCAAAAAAGCTGAGGCACAGCTAGCCGCAGATAATCAAAAAAAGGTTTCATTCATTGAACGTTGATGAGTGGAACCTTTTTTAATTTAGTTTATGGTGAAGTAATAGTGGCAGCTAAAAACGAGCCGTATACAAATCTCTCTTGGTTCATGCAACTTGAGCAGGGAAGGTCTATAAAAAATATATCTTCTTTTATCTTTTCTGTAAAAAAGGACTATTTCTTTAAATAAAACGATACTATTTTCTGATACAACCTATTCCTGCGAAAGGAGCAAAAATAAATGAAACGATATGTTGCGCACGGCTTGTTACTCACAGTGTCTTTAGTATTTGCGGTTTTTTTAATTGTTGATTGGCGCCAATACGAAACTGGGTTAGAACATGCTATTAAGCCTGCTGATAAGAACTACGAGAACACCAAAAACTATGTTTCTGACAAACGTATGATAGATGTCATTGTAAAGCTAACGGAAGAAAGTCCTGCAACATTTGGAACAAGATTAAAAAGTGCGCAAAGAATAGATGAGGAGCGTGTCCATGTGAATACCAATAAGCTAGAGGGCATTATTGAGTTAAAAGATATAGAAGGCAAGACCTTGGTATGGCGTGTACTAGACAACACATCCCATCATTTAATTATAGAAAGCAAGAACTGGGTAAATGAATAAGGGACCTGCTGATAGTTTCTTTCATTTTTAAAAGAGGGTGAGGCAAAAGTATGTTAGTGATGTCTCAACCTCTTTATGTCCTTCTTATAAGCTGTCGTTACCAATTGTTCTTAAAAAATTTAGTCAAAACAGAGGATGAAAGATATTTTTGATTTAATACTCATTAAAGTAGTTTTGAATCTTTTTAGGGTCCTTTGTTTTCGTTAAAGCAAGCATTAAAAGAATACGGGCTTTTTGTGGATTTAATGAATCCGATGTAACAAACGTATCTTTATCATCTGATTCTTCATGTGTTACAACTCCGCTTCCTACCCGGCTAGATCTAACAATAACTATGCCTTTTTTTACCGCATCTCTAGCACCTGTTAGGGCAGCATCAGATAGCAGTCCATTTCCTGCTCCAGCTACGACGATTCCTTTTGCTCCAGCTTTTACGGCTGTGTCATAAAAGTTCCTAGAATCGTTTTGATACCCATATATGATGTCTACTTGAGGAAGCTTATCTAGTTTTGATACATCAAATATTGATTGTGTCGTATGCTTGCGAGTTGGTTTGTTATAAAATATTACCTTATCTCCAGCTATTTCTCCTACATATCCTTGTTCAGGGGATTTAAACGTATCTACTGCCGTTGTATGTGTTTTTGTTATATAACGAGCTGCACCAATTCGATCGTTAAGCGCTACTAAAACGCCGGTATTTCGTGCTTCTTTTGTAGAAGCAATTTTCACTGCATTATACAAGTTTAGCGGTCCATCTGCACTTATAGCGGTAGCTGGTCTCATTGAACCAACCACAACCACAGGTTTGTCACTCTTTACTACTAAATTTAGAAAATAAGCCGTTTCCTCCATCGTATCAGATCCGTGTGTCACGACAATTCCATCAACATCCTTAGAAGCTAATAGTGTATTAATTCGCTTCGCTAACTTTAACAAAATGCTGTTATCTATATTTTGACTTCCGATATTTACGACCTGTTCTCCGCTTACATTCGCTATTTTTTTCAACTCAGGAACAGCTTTGATAATTGTTTTAATGTTAAGAGCTCCTGATTCATATCCAGTAGTGTCTGTGCTGCTTTCAGAAGAGCCTGCAATCGTACCTCCAGTGGCCAAAATCTTTATATTGGGCTGCTCTGCTTCCACTGAATTTTTTACAGTCATTTTAGAATCATTTACCGATGCATTGACCAATGATAAAGGTCCCGAAAATAAGATAACGCTTGATAAAAAGGTGATGCTTACTATTCTTTTCAGTTTCATCGCTACTTAGCTCCTTTTAGGCAAAAGACATGTAACGGTATTATGAGTAATTTGAATTCAAAATATCCAAGGTGCTGTTTTATTAAGATCTGTATTTGAAATATCTTTCTCTAAACAAATAAAGTAGAACAAAAGGTACACGCTGTATGGTAAAATGAGTCAATAATGTAACAAATGAAGAAATTTATGGAAGTGAACTATTCTAATATAGATGATGGAAATATCTAAAATACATAAGGGTTAAAAGGGAGCGGTTAAAGTGAAGCCGATCATTGTAGATGAACTAATAAAGAAGTTTTCCTTACTTGATTCAAAAAAAGAGTATGTGGAATTAGCAGTTGATTTAAACGACATTTACGAAAGCAGTAATAAACTTGATCGCTTAATTAGAGAAACTCTTCGTTTTTCACTAAATCAAGAAAAGCTAATCGAACAATTAATTGAAATAGAGATAGAACTTGATCATATTCATTGGCATTATAAAAGCTTAAAAAAAGAATTAAAACAATTACTTAATACTTAAGTTGGAAGAAGGTGAAGGTTTGAAAAAAGAATTTTATCGAGGGGATAGTTTTTGGAGCGATGATAGTGAATATAAGCGTATAGATTATCCGATAAATGATGAAATCATAAAGCAAGCTGAAGCTATTTTAGGGGTTAAGTTACCTAGTTCATTATTGAATTTAATGAAAATAAGAAATGGTGGAGGACTTAATTACCCATACTTTATGTTACCTGATGGAGATACCGAAAGTATTCCTTATGGAGGGAGAGCAAGGATTAGTGACATTGATCCTATACATTTTAAAAAGAAAGATACAAGCATCTTGTCTTCTAAAGAACTATTAAAAGAAGTCAGTCTCACCGGTGAATTTGTGGTGTTATGGACAGATTTTCACTATTGGGTCGTGTTGGATTATCGCAATAGATCACAAAATCCTGCTGTTATGTATATCGCAGAAAACTTCTCAACTTCAACATACGACACTACAGAATGGGAGTATATTAAAATAGCAGACACTTTCGATGATTTTCTAAAGCAGCTATTTCGTGTACCACCATTAGATTCAAAACAATTAAAAAATGGTTATAGCCGCAAATAATAAGTAAACTAAATCAGTATTTAAGACTGTATATTTGATCATAAAAAAGTTCCTATCTCTAAATGGTAGGAACCTTTCTAAATACAATGAATCATTAAGGGTTATTTCTTATAATAAAATAAATCCCGCTATTAATAAAACAGCACCAAGCATAACCCGAAATCCTGAAGATGACACTGGATCAGTTGCTATATCCGATGCTACTGCTAAAAAAACTAAAGCTTTTTTAGTTTTTCCTTTTATATTTTTATCCCTTATAATTATAAAAATTCCTGAAACTAACAGATACAAACCAATTATTAAAGATAATATAGGTATAAAAATCATTTTATTTCCACCTTCTTCTAAAGTGCTGTAGCATAGTTGTTTTCTATGCTATTTTGTAACGGTCTAAACTTCTGGACTGTGGCATTAGTACTTTGCACCGCTAACATATTCAACCATATTAAATCCACCTTTTTCACCAGCCTCTTTAGTTCACCTTCACTATTATAGAATATAAAACCAAAAATTCAATTAAAATCCAAATTTATACTATATCAGTCCATAATGGGATGAAAAGAGTTAAAAACACTTTTATTTAATATTTAAATATTCCTACCAGAAAACGTGTGCACTTTTGCATAATGTTTTGATTTATTTAGATGCATTATATTAATCTAGCAATTTTATTTATGTTACTAAACACTTCATATTGATTATCCTCTTTTTCTTAGTTATAATGTAATTGTTACATTTGTAATAATAATGTAATACATTTGTAACTTATATCATTTTTGCGATGTTAGATAGAATGGTAGCTAATTTTAAAAAATGAAAAGCTGTTTATGGATAAGCCCTTAGCGGTTGTGGTAGCAGCCGTGCGGGGAAAACTTTAGATAAAAAGGTGAGGACGATGTTGAAAAAAATATTTATTTTAGTTGTTCTAGGATATATATTCTTGAGTAGCAAGTATTTTCTTCAAAATTATGTGTATGCGGGCACGTATGAGCAAGATATAAAGGTTAACGATGACTTGGTGTCGAGTCTTCTTTTAGAAAAAGCTGTTTTTTAACGGCTTTTAAGACGCTAAATTTTATATAAAGAGGTAATGGGTAGAGTTGTAATTTCTTAATATTGTCAGTCTCTTTCCTTATCTTTAAAGGTAAAAAGCAGGCGGTAGTTAAAATGATTGCAGGACTTCGGGTCCTAATAGATTTTTACATTGCCTAGACAACAACAAAGTAAAGAAGAACGGTGTAATTGAGAAGAGAAGGCTGAGGGAGTAAGAAGAAAATGAAAAACTATTTAAATGTGGAAGAAGGAAAAAATAGCTGGAAGCGTTATGTAAGTACAACAATCCTTGCTTCTGTGTTTATGCTGTTAGGATCAGTTATTTATATTATTGCTGAAATGATAATGGTTGCAGCTGATGAAAGTGGAAAATCATATTTTGATTTTGATAGCGGAGTGGCTGTGGGAATCAATGCTAACCTTGATTTTCTGTTATCTCATATTATGTACATATGCTGGATTTTTGGTTTATGGATCGGGATTCGTTTTATTCACAAACGAAAAATGAAATCATTAATCACTGCTAACAAACGTGTGAATTGGAAGAAAGTAATATGGTCTTTTGGAGCTTTTAGCCTGTTACTAATCATTTCACAATTAATTGATGTTGTGTTTAACCATTCGGATTATTCATGGAACCATGTAAGTGTGAAAGAGTATGTACTATTAATACTTATTACATTTTTGTTAGTACCTATTCAAACAACAACGGAGGAGCTTTTCTTTAGAGGACTTCTTCTTCAATGGGTGAGTAAGAAAGTGAAGCGTCCCATTTTACTTGCGATTATTGTTGGACTAATGTTTTCAATAGGTCATTTTGCTAATCCTGAAATGAATAAATCCATTATATTGGTGGGACTAGATTATATTGTAGCTGGTTTTACTCTTACATATATCGCGATTAAAACAAAAAGCTTAGAAATTACCATTGGCGCACACGCAGCCAACAACATGTTTCTCGCTCTGTTCCTTACAACGGACGATTCTGTTTTCGGATCTATACCGAGTTTGTTTAAGGTAGCTGACACTGAGCCAGGAGCTAATCTTATTTGGTCGATTGTTATGTTTAGTGTTTTCTATATCTTATGTAGAGGGAAGATAAAAAAGGAAGAAGCAGCTGACAAAGATCAGCTTATTGCTTAAATTAGCAGAACCAATAACTAAACAGGATAGGAGATGTAACAGAGTGAGTGGAAATCACGATGAAAATAAACCATTGACTCGTGCAGAAATGAAGCGAGGCCACTTAGCTACTCAACATCGTATTTTGAATGTACTTATCGTTCTTGCATCGATTGCTGCAGTATATCTAGTAATAAAAACCATATTTTAAAAGAGCAGCCTTTAAGGCTGCTCTTTTTATTTTGTAAAAACACGCGTACCCAACTACCAATTAAAAAAAGCTTTTAACGAAATCATTGTAGCCGCGTAGATAAGAGATGAGATTAAAAAGGTAGGCAAATGCGCATGCTTTTCAAAAGGGAGCTCTTTACTGATCACGTTGAATAACATTGCACCTGAACTAAAAGCAATCATAGATTCAATAAGCAGTCCTGATGAAGGTCCGAAGGCGCCCAGAATTGATCCAAGAAAAGTTGCTCCGGCCAGCATATAGCGACCTCTAGTTTTGTGTAAGCGCGGATGTTTTTTTCCAAGATGGTAAGACCACCCTATAAAATGAAGGCTGATAGCCAGTCCGTAGAATACTGATTCAACTCGTTTAACATCGGTTGAAAATACGACATAAGAAATGATAAAAGAATAAACCATAAAAAAACTAGCCTGTACCATGTACACGGTCAGTTCCGTTAGGTGTGTGGCTGCTTTTGTCTGAGCAAATGAATACACAGAAAAATAGACGAGTAAGCCGAGAAGACCAAGAAAATATAATTCAGTATCAAGGGCTAGCGACCCTCCAAACTCTTCTTGTTTCTTGTGAAGCGTCGGTAAGATATAAATAAATACATAGGCAATAGCTACACCGCCTGATAATGAGAGCAGCTTTTGCTCCCCGATTGGAGAACGTTCGACGATCGTTAATGCGTATAGTTGAATGAGGATAAAAACAATACCTATTATGATTGATTCAATTGTAACCATGGTGGTCTCCTTTTAAGGTTCACTTTTAGGGTTTAATTCCCTTTAACAGAAGAAGAGAAACCATGATTTAGATGGAAACATTGTTCAATTATAGATAGATGTTTTTAAACGTAATAGTTTAATATTGGTTTTATTTTATACTATATATATAAAGTGGTAAATTAAAATAGGTGATTGATCATGTACTTAGTTATATTTCTAATCAAGAATTAGGGGTGGTATGTGTATGAAAAAAGTGATGGTCTTTATTACAGATGGTTTTGCTGATTGGGAAGCCAGTTATGTGACAGCTGAGTTAAATAAACAGGGAACAGGATTTCAAGTTCAGACAATGGCAATCGACAAACACCCTAAAACTTCAATGGGAGGATTGACCGTTCTTCCCGATTACAGCCTAAAAGACTTTCCTTTTAAACTTGACTTTGCAATGTTAATTATACCTGGGGGAACGGGATGGAGAGAAAAGAAAAATCATCAGGTAAAGAAACTGGTGAGCTTTTGTTTTGAACATAACATTCCGGTTGCAGCGATTTGTGATGCAACGACCTTTTTAGGGAACTATGGGTTTCTTGATCAGAATAAACATACAGGTAATTCATTAGCTTATTTGAAAGAAGGAGCACCTAATTATCGAGGGGATGAAAATTATATAGAAAAACAATCTGTTAGTGATGGCTGTCTAATTACAGCTAATGGAAGCGGTGCATTAGAATTTTCGAAAGACATTTTAAATAAATTAAATGTTTTAAAGAGTAAAGAACTGGAAGAATGGTACGCTTTATTTAAAAATGGTTTTATTCCGATAACAGGAGAACATATCGAAAAATAACTCACTTTAAATTACTTAAAAAAAGGCCAGATAGTAATAAAAATTTACTCAATAGGATATATGGCTGCTTTTTTACCGTGTAGGAGGATTCGAAATTGAAAAGAAATTTGTTGCTTTTAGGATTCATGTCTATTCTTTTATTAGTATTGAGCAGCTGTGGTAGCAAAGAAGAAAGTGTGCGTTTCGAAGGTGAAGGAGATCATTGGAAAGCTTTATATCTTTTAAATAAAGGAGAGAATACTGAAAACGGGCAAGGCAGTATCATCTATAAAGGAAAAGACAAGGAGAAAGTAGGAAAAGTTTCTTATGTTGTAGAAGGGGAAACAAGCACATTGTCAGGTACGGATGACGAGACAGAAGGGGAAATTAATTTAAATGGGAGCTGCAGCGGATGCGCGACTCAAAGCAGCAACGCTCCTTTTCATGTGACAATAAAATGGAATGGGAAAGAAGATAAATTTGATTTAACATCAAAGTAGAACGATAAAACGTTGTATGTATATGAAACTGAAAATCTGGCCACATTAACAACGTATTTTCCCTATTCTAATAAAGTTAAAAATCCTTTGCCTACATCAGGGAAGGGTTATTTTTTATAAATCTTGCTTTTATTGGTTGTTTATCTAAATAAAGGGGAATTACATATAGTAAGAGCACACAAAGGGGATAAATATTAGTGATAAATTATAGGTACTATACGGGATCCCTGTTCGTCAGGGAATTAGAACGTTTAAAAGAAGAATATATTCAACTTGATCTCGACGATATGAAAAGAATGGTTGAAGAAGATATTTTACTGTTAGAAAAAGAGGTGAATATGTTGTCTATAAATACTGTTTCTTAAATTAAGCAACTTACTTAAGATGCAATAAAGTATTATTTAACGAATGCTGTTCATTCAATTTTAAAAAATGCTACCTCTTGTAACTGGGAAGAGGTGGTCTTTTTCAATTTCCAGACTGGATAGGGCATAAGCAGCTCTAGTAATGGCTGACTACATAAATGGACTAACAAGTGCAATTAATACAGGCCAGTTCAGTAACATTGCGCATGTTTTAAAAGGTTCGTTATATAGTGACCAACAATCATTGGTAAGCAATTTATATAATAAGGGTATTAAAGAGAACTGGGTAGATTATTCTGTAGTGAATTTTACGAAATCAGGTAACTCTTCTGATGGGCCTCTTTATAAAATCCAAACTGTAGAGAGCGTATCTGTTATACAACCAGACGAATCTAAAAAAAACAAATAAATACAATTGGATGTACACAGCCGCGCTTATCAATAATCAATTATACTTAACTGATATAGCCAAAAATGGGCTGATTACTACTTTATCAAAGACTGGTCCAACACAAGCACTCCATCAACAAATAGTCCAGCTACAACAATAACTAATAGCAAAAAAGCTTATTATTTAGATTTACTAGAACAGACTAGAGCTAGTGAAGTACAACCAGTTAATGATCAGATCGATGGTGACAGAAGACAAGCTTCTGGAGCAAATTATCAAATGTGAGACCAAGTGTTGAACGATATCTATGGTGAATTAAAAAACCAATTATCTGCATCAGAGATGAATAATCTAAAAATCAAACAATTTCAATGGATTAAAGATAGAGATGCTGCTTCTCAAAAAGATTCGAAAGAAGATGGAGAAGGAACTTTAGGTTATGCTGAAGAAGCTCGTATTTTACACGAAATGACTAGAGAACGTTGCTACGAGCTAGTTACTTATTATATGAAATAATGAGAAAGTACTATATTTACATGGTGGAACTTTATGTATTGGCTATCTTCATTATTATGTGTGTATATGCCATGCTATAAATCATACACATAAACATTTGCTTTTGCTATTTCTTGCCGTTATTTCTCTTCCATTTCTATCTGACTATTATTAGCTAACACCATTCTTTGCAGATTCATAAACTTCTCTAATAATGATGGGAATGATTTAATGTATTCAACGTAACAAAGAGCCACTTGTATGAAACAAGTGGCTTTTTATATTAAGTATGTTTTAGATAAAATGTACTAATTGTAACAGAATAAAATCTTTGTTTTCAATATATCTCTTCCTGCCCTCGGTTTACCTCCCCCTCATTGCTAATTCTTGAAAACTCTTAGGTCAATTTCAAAATTAATGCTAGATTGACTGCATAATTCGTGTGAGTTCTTTTTCTAAAGCATCGGGCTCGTTTGAGTAATTATAAATCCCTAAAAACTTCTCTATAGCCTCTGGATGGGAACTGATTAGCTTATTGACAGCATTCTGTTGTTCAGAGATGCGTTCATTCTGCGAAATTTGACATCCCATGTGAAACCGAACCATAAACTCGTCTTCTATTGCCTTTTGATATTCTTCAGATATTTGATTTGATTGATTTGATTGTCCCTTATATTTTGAGAGAATATTGGATAATATACGTGCTCCACATATAGCATCATGGATACCCTGTGCCATGCCAGGATCTTTAAAACAAACTGCATCTCCAACCAACGCCCATCCTTTTCCCATTCCTTTATACCAGTAATTATCATATCTGAGAATGCCTTTAACCGGTTCTACTAATTCTGCATTTTTTAAACGCGTCCCTATTGTTGTATTCGGAAAGTTATCTGTTAAGAAATTGCGTAGACAGCTTTCCGGATTTAATTTCAATTGTCCTATCAATTCCTTATTTTCTAATGGGAAAATGCCGGCAATAACATATAAATTATCATTCGTTGGAAAGAGAATGGCTGTGTTATCTTTTATCTTGTATACTTCAAATTTAGGGACATTGTCATGGTGAAATTCAGAGAAATACCCGAAATAGATGCCGACTTTTGCCGAAATGCTTATTTTGAGTTCACTTTTTACCAGCTCGCGAATAATTGAGGATCGGCCGTCTGCCCCGACTACCAGGCGAGCTGAAAATTCTTGTTTCTCGTTATTGCCATCTAGACCTTCCACCCCTACTACTGTATCGTCAGCATGAATAACATCCGTCACACGAAACCTTTCTAAAACGGTTACATTCATTTGTGATTTGGCTTGTTCAAGTAGGATCTGATCGAGATAAGTTCTTCTAATGCAGTAACAACTTTCTTCTCCTTCAACCTTAGGGATGATTCCTTCTATCGCGGTATCCTCAAATTGAAATTTAATATCCTTTACCGGTGGGGCGTTTGTTTCCAATAATTTGTCCATGACACCGATTTCTCGAAGAAGAGCGACAGTATTATTGAAAAAAGTATGGGTTGACAATGTATCCTTTGGAAAGGTCGCTTGGTCTACTAACAACACATGGAAACCTGCCTTCCCAAGATAAATAGCAAGGGTAGAGCCGGCAACTCTAGCACCGGTAATGATGACATCATACGTCTTATTCATCGTATCGCTCCGTTTCCAAGTACAATTATTAATTTGCGTATCCATTAGAAGGGTTCTAAAACTAATGCTCTTACGAGTTAAAGCAATGAGGTAAATTGATAAGGGTATGCTACATACATAAAGTATGGAAGTTAAAACGAGTTAAGTACAGGGAATTTCCACCTGTTAAACAATTAAAGAGAATTTGCGCTAAAAATCCGAATGATATTTTAAGCATTAAATAAAAGCTCATTTAAAAGAAGGTACAATAGATGGATTGAAACATAGATATAGATTCTAGACATATATTCCTTTTCCTCTTTTATTCTTTGAGCTTTCTTCCTGTTGAAAGTTCACAAAGTTTACACAATAAAATGTAAGCGTTTCCTATGGGGTTGTTGTATACTAAATAATATAAAACAATATATCTTTTAACTTGTATGATTTTATTACAAATTCTGCATGATAATTACTTATTTGATTAACAAATTCTTACATTAGTTATTAGGAAGAAAGGAGAACGGAGCATGATATTGAAAGCATTAAGAAAGAAAGGTGTCATTACCATTAACTATTATCAAAACGGTTTATTACAAACATGTAAGGGACGTGTAAATGGTCTTAATCTTCATGATCAAACTCTTTCTCTAGAGGATGAACAACAAAATATATTCTCTATTCGTTTATCGGGCATTACTGAAATTCATTAAGTCCATCATCGTGTAGTTACATTATTTAATATGCTTATTACAGGAAATATTAATGATAACGCTATAAAAAAGAGGAAGAGAACTCTCTTCCTCTTTTTTATAATTTATTTACCTTATTAGTACTATTTCTTGTTTCATTTGATTAACTGCTTATGCGAAACAAGGGAACACCTACTAACCAGGAAGTTCCCTTATTTCGCTAGATAAAAATACATCGTTAAGAGAAAAGTTATAATATGATAAATTAGAAAAAAGGTTAAAGCACAGTTAAACTAAAAAAGAGAAGGTTTTTAACCTTCTCTTTTCCTACAGCATCAATGATTAAGCTTTTTCTAATGTCATTCATTATAGTTTATTCATTACAATTTATATATAATTATCGATTCTTAAGCATCTTATCGTTATAACCAAACAGCCATGTCAGAATAAATGATACAGCAAAGGCAATCAAATTAACGAAGATATAGATAAAAATCTGATTATTCAAGTACAATAATAATCCTGGAATAGCTGTAACAGACATTCCTGTTGCTTTTAGATGAAAAATCGAGGCTAAGAATCCCCCTACTGCTCCTCCTATAAGGCCCATTATAAAGGGTTTAAAGAACCTTAGGTTTATTCCAAATATAGCCGGTTCTGTAATTCCTAAAAAGGCTGAAAATGCTGATGGGAATGCTAATGCTTTCACTTTTTTATTTTTAGATTTCAATCCAACTGCTAGCGTTGCAGCCCCTTGAGCTACGATTGCGCTAGTAATTAATGGATTGAATGGATTAAATTTTGTATCAGCTAATAATTGAATTTCAAGTAAATTAAATATATGATGAACGCCAGTAATTACAACAACTTGTTGTAGGCCACCAATAATAATACCAGCTAAACCAAACGGTAAATCTAAAATTGCTTTTGTGCCTGTTAGAATTATGTTTTCTAATGAATGAAAGACTGGTCCGATAGCGAAGAGACCTAATGTAATCATGATCAATAATGTTAGAAATGGCGTGAGTATTAAATCAATTGAATCGGGCACTTTTTTACGAATCCAACGCTCTAATTTTGCCCCTAAAAGACCTACAAAGAAAGCTGGTAAAACAGAACCCTGATACCCTACAACTGGAATAAACCCAAAGAAGTGAATAGGATGTGCGTCTCCTGAACCTACTGCATATGCGTTTGGAAGTGCTGGATTTACTAACATTAATCCCAAGACAATTCCTAGAACAGGGCTTCCACCAAATACTTTAAAGGCTGACCATGCAATTAATGCTGGTAAGAATGCAAAAGCTGTATCTGTGACAACTTGTGTAAACATTATAAAGTTTTCAGGGATATCATTGGGTGTATAACCCAACCAATTTAACACTGCTTCTTGAGTTAGTACCCCACGTAAACCCATAAATAATCCGGTTGCAACAAGAACTGGAATAATTGGAACGAAAACGTCACCAAAGGTTCGGATAGCTCGTTGAAAAGCGTTTCCTTGTTTCTTAGCTTCTGCTTTTACTTCAGATGTAGACGTGCCTTTAATACCCAACTCATTCACTGCTTCATATACTTTATTAACAGTTCCTGTACCAAAAATAATTTGGTATTGTCCTGAATTATAAAATGCACCTTTTACTTTCTCTATATTTTCGACTGCTTCTTGATTTACTTTTGTTTGATCATGTACCATAATACGCAATCTTGTTGCACAGTGAGCAAATGATGAAATATTTTCTCTTCCACCTATTGCCTCAACTACTTTGCTAGCTATGTCTTTGTAACCATTTTCCACTTGATGATAACACCCCTTTGGTGATGATAATATAATGAAACTGTAATAAGAAAAAAACTAATATTCCTGATTCGATCGTGACTATATTTCTTGCTATCTATAAAAGATATAGCCCAAACAAATAGGAACCGGTTCCAAAAAACTAAAAAAACAGCATATATACAATTAAATGTTTCCTTTCATAGGAGCCAATTTCGTTAAATAAGAAGTCAACTTGGAACCGGTTTCTTTCGCTTATTATAGTTTATGAAATAAGAAAATGTCAACGCTTTCTTTTATTAGTCAGGGATTCTAAATTCCAGATCTTTAAAAACAAACATAGCTATATAAAAAAGAAGGTACTTGAAGGGCGTCATTACGCATATAAAGCTTGTATTAACGCGGTAACGTTACTGAATTAGCTACTGATTAGGTAACTAAGTCGCAATTCTTTAGATACTATGTAGCTACTGCAGTAAGCTTGCCTATCCACTCAAAAAAAAACAAAGATTTTATTTAACTGCAACTACATAGTTAAAGAAGGATTTATTTTACTGTTATTGAATCTATACAGGACGGTTTATTTCAAATCTCAATTGCAGAGAGGGGAAATGATAATGGCCACTGGAAGAGAACGGGCAGCAAGGAGTATTTTGGGTCAATCAGGATTGAGGAATAGGAATCCAGACAACGCTACGTTTGATGAAAAAGGAACAAAGCCTCGCATCTCAAATTTTGAAAGAGTTGCGACTCCTCGTGAGGGTTCTACTCGAATAGCAAGGA
>Ga0209796_10000330_pt1 | contig 36868 bp, 55 predicted proteins | sample AgamicOrSfrz_FD_187167 | JGI IMG/M metagenome (GOLD analysis project Ga0209796, IMG submission 187167) | Agave microbial communities from Guanajuato, Mexico - Or.Sf.rz (SPAdes) (version 2) | ecosystem: Host-associated > Plants > Phyllosphere > Phylloplane/Leaf | place: Guanajuato, Mexico...
TGCTTGTCACGCTCAGCACGTTCAGCTGCTTCTCGCTGTTCGCGTTCTGCGCGCTCTTTGGCCAAAATTGCTTCGCGCTCTCTGGCTGCCGCGGCGTCAATCTCACGCTGCGTCTGTTCTGCTGCCTCGCGCTTCGCTTTCTCTTCCGCCCGACGAACCATCTCTTCTTCCCGGAAAATGCGCTGGCGTTCGGCTTCTGCTTTCTTCTCAGCCTGCTCACGGTCGAAAGCGTCATTCATCAGCAGGGCCATTTCGTGGTCAGACTCAATCCGAGCAGCCAGCTGCCGATCGAACTCTTCATTCATGACCAGTGCTTCGGCATGCAGAGCGTTCATGGCCTCTTCGGCCTTAATGCGTTCCTGTTCGGCTTCCCATTCGGTCAGCGGCTTACGTGTCGCATCGCGCAGCTCGTCACATGCGTCAACGAACCGCTTAATTTCCGCCTCAGCAGGGCGCACAGCCTCTTTAAGGCGTTTCAGATACTCGCGCCCCGGCTTTTCGATTGCCGTCTTGCTGCGTGATACCTGCGCCGCCAGAGAAGCAACACGGTCACGACCTTTCTTGGTGGTCAGGTCCGGAACCTCGTTCACGGCCTGGCGAATCTGCTCAAGGTAAGCGTCAAGACCGCCAGCCCGGTACAGGGGCGGCGCCTGTTCTGGTTTTATTTCGATGACGGTTAAATCCATTATTTCGCTCATGGTTTCCCCTGAAATTTGGTTGTGAAACGCCAGGCACCGTAATGGCTGCCTGATAGCTCAGTTAAATTCGTGCGCTGATATGCGCGGTTAATGCGTCCCGGCAGGTACCAGGTTCGGCAGCAGGTCGCGTGCCTCAAATGCTTTGCGAATGTGGCGCAGGTTGCCCTGAGGCTCGAACCAGAAGGTTTCTTTCAGGTAGTCACGCGAAACCTTCCAGGTGGCGCCAGTTTTAGCGTTGCGCATCATCACGGCGCGTCCGCTGTTAGGAATTGAGTTAGCCATTGAACACCCCCGAAGCATGCAGAATTTTGATAGCCACAGCCGACCAGATAACACCGCAGATCAGCAGGCAGTAAATCAGTGAACGAATGCCTTGTTTGCTCATTTTCCACCCCAGCATGCGAAGCTAAAAAAGAGGACAGCAACCAGAAACGGAACGACCTTTAACCAAAAATTACGCCATGCAGGCTTGTCTTCTTCGCGGATCATCTCTTCACCTTTGCCTTATCGCGGCTAACGGAGCGTTGTTACCTATTTCCGGCGCCAACGTTGTTGTTTGGATGGCTTAAATTTACAGATAAAACTGTATTTTCGTCAACAGACAAAACTGTATTTTTTGTCGTTGATTACATATCTAACTGTAATGAAAGGTGATTTATTTTGATGGGGCGAAAAAAACCGGCATACGCCGGTTCTGTTCTGAGAGGGGGAGGGGGTTAGCGCTTTCTTCGATAGATTCTGTGTTCAATCATCACACCGATGATTGTTAGTGGTTGATGCTCGCTACTGATAATCGGGTAGTCATCATTCAATGGCACAAGCTCGAAATGCTGGCATCCCAAGTGATCGGTGTAAGTTGGCCGATATTTTTTAAACGTCGCTTGAGCCCCACCGTTCTTGGCCACAACAAACTCTCCGGGGGTTGGCTCAACTTCGGGGTCTACGATGATCACATCTCCAGCTTTGAAGTCTGGCTCCATTGAATCGCCTTCGATACGTAAAGCAAAAGTAAAATCAGATACTTCGTTGTCTGTAAGTATGTACTCAAAACTCCCATCAAATGCCTCAATAGGGTTTTTCTCCGCGAGAGCGCCTGCCTGGACATAGCTTATGAGAGGTACCTTCTTGCTGCTAACTTCAGCAATAGGCATAAAGGCTCCGCCATTCATTAGCCAGTCAGGATCGCACTTTAGCGCCTTAGCTATGCCAATAATGTTACGCGGTTTTCTTGTGTCTCCCTTTTCAATGCTCTGCCATGACTGCTGCGTTATTCCGGCATTCAACGCTGCCTCGGTCTGCGTTAGACCGAGCTCAATTCTCTTTTGCTTTACGCGATCTGCAAGGCTCATAAATCCCTCTCAATGTATGCCTTGATATTCACAGTTAAAACTGTAATTGACAAACAGAAATAACTGTCACAGAATACAGATAAAACTGTAGGAGGTAACATGGAAACCATTTCTCAACGCCTCAAAAAAAAACGCGAAGAGATGAATCTTTCTCAGGCGCAATTAGCAAAAAAAGTTGGCATGAGGCAGCAGTCTCTGCAGGCAATTGAGGCCGGGACAACCAAGCGCCCACGTTATTTGTTCGAACTGGCAACTGCGCTCCATTGCGACCCTAAGTGGCTGCTTTATGGCGAGATGCCATCTCAATCTCAATAAGTTGCCGATTTTATCGGCCTTTCAAACACCACCAGAGGAATTATCACAGATGGAGAATGCAATAGCCCGAAAGTTAGAGCCGCCAATCCTCAACCCGATTGAGATAGAAGGCATTTTGCTAAACCGCCTTTTATCCATTGGCCAGAAGGTTTTTGCAGAAATGCGGGGAGTGAGCGAATCAACAATCAGTCGCCGGAAGAGCGAGGGGTATTACGCCGAAATGGCGAAAGAAATATCAGCGCTGGGCCTGCAGGTTGTTCCACCGGAGGCGGTGGTGGTTTCCCGCCATTACCTGCAGTCAGTTGAGACGCTTGCTGATATCGGATTACGTGCAGAGCGGTGCCGTCCAGGTCCGTTAGGGTGGGATTGATGAACCACATCGAATTCATTGAGAAGAACGTCCGCGAAGAGCTGATGCGCCAGGGATTCACCCAGGCAGTGGCTCAGGGGGGGGCATACCAGGCAGTCGATATGTACAAGCGCATGTCGCAGGCCAGTCGCAAGGGGAGGATTTTTGATGATGTTTTACGCCACGCAAAGCTATGGGCAGAGAAGCAGACATTGCCGTCTGACAAGTTCGAAAAGAAAAGGGCGAAGCCCGTTAAGCAGCAAGGGCTGTTCTGAAAAAGGCGAAAGCCGCAGTGGGCAAACACTAACGGCTTTCTACGCGAATTAACTGGATCAATTCACAGGAGTAATTATGGCAAATACTGCCGAAGTAATCAATTTCCCTGTGCCTGTCGTGGCACTACAGGAGCTGCGCGTGGCAGATCTCGACGATGGGTTTACGCGCATCGCCAATGAGCTCCTTGAAGCTGTCATGCATGCGGGTCTGTCGCAGCATCAGCTTTTGGTGTTCATGGCTGTCATGCGCAAAACATACGGCTTCAACAAGAAATCTGACTGGGTCAGTAACGAGCAGATCTCCATGCTGACCGGCATTCTTCCGCACAAGTGCTCAGCTGCAAAAAGCGCCCTGGTTAAGCGGGGGATATTAACGCAAACCGGTCGCGTAATTGGGATTAATAAAGCGGTCAGCGAATGGACATCTTTACCCGTAAAAGGTACAGAAAAAAAACCTTACCTGAAAAAGGTAACATTACCCGAATCCGGTAAGAAAAATTTACCCGAATCAGGTAACGCCTATTACCCGAATCAGGTAAACACAAAAGACAAACATACAAAAGACAATAAAGACAATATTAATAACCCCCCTAAATCCCCCCGGGCGGTTTCGTTCGATGCGTCAGCTGTTCAGCTGCCTGACTGGCTTTCTGCAGAAATCTGGTCGTCATGGGTGGCATACCGTCGTGACCTGAAAAAGCCGATCAAGTCTCAGCAGACGGTCACCCAGGCTATCAACCTGCTGGACCGCTGCCGGCTGAACGGTTACTCCCCTGACGAAATTATTAACCAGAGCATCGCGAATGGCTGGCAGGGACTCTTTGAGCCGAAGGTTGCCAGACCGCAGCGCCGGCAGGAGTCCCGCGTCACTGAGCGGTTCGCTGATAAAGACTACGGCAAAACAGAAATTCCGGACTGGATGAGGGATCAACAATGAACCTGGACGAACGAATCACCCTGGTTGAAAAACAGTTGCAGGAGCTGTCGCAGCCGGCGCTGAACATCCCAAACACCGAAGTCATCAAGCAGTTCGTGGTCTGCGAAAAGCACGGCGAATATGAGCAACGCCAGCGCGTGTCAACTGGCCTTGTCCGTCTGCCAGGGGCGCCGACAAGCTGCCCGGGATGCATGAAAGATGAGCTCGTCTTCCTGCGAAACGAGAAGGACAAAGAAGATGGCAGAAATCGCACTGCGAATGTTGAGCGCCTGATGCTGGAGCTCAAGGTCCCGGCCCGGTTCGAAGCCTGCACTCTGGATAACTACCAGCCGGTGAGCGAAGAAGCGGCGCGGGCGCTGAAAGTCTGCCGAGCGTACGCCAGCCGCTGGCCAGATCGCCGGAAGAACGGCGGAGGCCTGGTTATGTGCGGCAAACCCGGAACCGGGAAAAACCACCTGGCCTTTGCCATTGCGAAAAGCGTTATCGCAGAGCACCAGAGCCCGGTCGTGTTCACCACGGCGCTGAAAATCGCCCGGGAGTTTAAATCCACCTGGTCAAAAACGGCAACCCGCTCTGAGGAAGACGTGATCCGCTTCTTCACCAAGCCGGACCTGCTGATTATCGACGAGGTAGGCATTCAGTTCGGCAGCGAAGCCGAGAAGATGATCATGTTTGAAATCATCAACACCCGCTACGAGCGCCTGAAGCCGACGATCCTGATCAGCAACCTGCCGAAGGATGAGCTGACGCAGTTTATCGGCGAGCGCGTCATCGACCGCATGAACGACGGCGGCGGATGCACGATTTCGTTTACCTGGGACAGCTATCGGGAGAACCGGTCATGACAGGCAAAGACGCAATTCTGAACTACCTGAAAACGCATAAAACCTGCAGCTCTCCAGATGTCGCCGCGGCTTCCGGGATGACGCATACCTGCATCAACCAGGCTGCCAACATCCTGGCAAAGCAGGGGGTACTGGTAGCGGAAGCTCGGGTGTGGCGGACGGTTTACTACCGGCTGGCCACTGAGGAAGAAATTGCAGGCAGAAAGAGCACTAACCAGATTTTCAACGAGTGTCGGCAAAGCCCGGCGATGAAGCGGGTACTGGCTGTTTACGGGAGAACATCAGCATGACTATCACATTACAGGCTGTAAACGAGCTCATCGCCTCCCTGGAGAGCGCAGGCGAGCTGTCGATCAGAGAGCAGAAGTTCCTGAAGCTGGCTAAAGCGTTTAAGCAGCTGGCTGCGGAGAATGCGGCGCTGAAGTCGTTTGGCGACAAGCTGTGTGAAATGCATAACGCACTGAATGGAGAAGGGACAGGCATTCAAGGACGTGCAGAAGTGGCTTGCCAGCAGGTCGCACTGGAAGCGGCAATGGAAGAGTTCGACGCTATCGAAACCCCCGCCACCGATCGCATCGTAGCCGGGATTAAGGCTGATGGTCGCGCAGAGGGTATCAACTTTGCAGCAAGCCGCCTTGCAGCCGCTTTCAATCACGGATTCGTTGATAAACCAATGGCTGAGGTTGGCGACGTGGTACGCATGATACTCACCGCAAAAGAGGATTTGGCGAACGACCCAGCACTCCCGGCTGATGGTCTGTCTGGTGAGTACGCAGAAAAATCCCTTGCTGAATGGGAAGCCGCGCTGCGCGAGGGGGCCGACAAATGAGCAAAGAGCCAATGGTTGTCAGCTTCTCAGGTGGGCAGACATCAGCGTTTATGTGCGACTTCCTCATGCAGAACTACGCAGATGCTTACGAATTCCATTTCGTGTTTGCCAATACCGGACGGGAGCACGAGGAAACTCTGATTTTCGCTGACAAGGTGGACAAGCTTTTTGGCCTTAACCTTGTCTGGCTGGAAGGGGTTACCAGTAGTGAATATGGTGTCGGAATGCGTCACCGCGTTGTCTCATTCGAAACCGCATCAAGGAACGGCGAACCATTTGAGCAGTTCATTAGCGTGGAGGGAATACCTAACGTATCGCGTCAGAAATGCAGCGACTATCTGAAGACACAAACCATCCGGTCATGGATGCGGGCTGTCGGACTTGCGCGCCGGGGTTGGTCGGCAAAAACTGCAATTGGTATGCGTGCTGATGAGCCAGAACGCGCCAGCATGGAGAAGGCATCTACCAAACGTTATACCTGGTCTACCCGCTTTGCCATTGGGGCGGATTCGATAAGCAGGATGTGAACGACTTCTGGGATGCAATGCCGTTCAAACTCAATATCCCACCACACCATGGAAATTGCCTGACCTGTTTCAAGAAGAGTGACGCGAAACTTTACCTGATAGCTCATGAGCACCCTGAGTGGTTCTCCTGGAATCGCGATATGGAAGAGAAATACGGGAGGGTTAAAGCAGTTGCTGGACATACCTGGTGGCGTAGAAAGCGGGATACAGACCAGTTAATTAATGATGCAAACCTCGAAGACCGTCAGCGGCTTATTTACCTGACAAACACAAATCCTGATGACGGCGACGGATGCACATCTTCATGTGAGCCGTTCCAGAGCGATGACATGGCAGAAGATGAATTCGACGACAAGATTGAAGGGAGTGCAGCATGACAACTGATATCACCGAACTGGCGCAGAGCCTGAAAGCGGCAGCAGTGCGCGTTATTAAAAATTACGACAGTGAATGGTTTGAGGCAGGCCATCAGATTTGTACCGTTCATAAGTCAAAGATAAATCTTATTAGTCTTGCTAACCCTGTCAACGTTCTCGCGCTGGTAGAGGCGCTGGAGAAGGCGCAGGCCAAAGCAGATGTATACGACATGCTTAGGGATGACTACGGTTTGTGCGAAAAAGGTGTCGGACTCACAGACTTCGTTGACTGGCAGGCTAATCGCATCGCCGAGCTGGAGTCCCGCACCGTGAAGCTGTCCCCTGAGCTTTACACAATCGGTGATCTTATCAGGACGCAGGACAACCGCATTACCGATCAGCCCATGTTCGTCGTTTTCCAGAAGCGTGAAATTATCGGAAGCGACGAGCACTCGCCTAGCCGAATTTGCTGGGTATGGGATGGTGAAGAGGTCAGCGAGCTGAGAGCCAAGCGGCTGGAAGCGCTTTATCAGGATGGTCGCGACACTCGCGGATATGACCGATACGCGATGCAGGAAGTAGATGAGTTTGTTACTGCCTGCTTTACCGAGCATGGATGCAAAGACTACCTACGCCAGAACGGCCATAACCTGCGGTTGCCGTACATTTACGCCTGCGGCTCTTTCCGAAATAACGAATATCAGCTGGTTAGAAATTGGCTCGCTGGCATCAAGGTGGAGGCTGAGTGATGAAAATGGGTGAACACATGGAGCCGGTTGTCGAGCTCCTGGAAGAACTGAACGGCAACAACACCGACGCCAAATTGAAACTACTCGCCCTTGTTATCTCGGAATACATGCTTAATGCGGATGTTACTGGCTTTGAGGTCACCGCAGGGAAGATGAAAGTTTCCGTAGATATAAGCGTGGAGGAATAGCCCAATGACCAAATCAACCATAACCAGAGAGCGCCTGGAAGAAATTGTCAGCGACCCAATGATTAATCAGGGCAGCGAGTTTGCGATGATGGCCCGCATGGCGCTGGCCGCAATGGACAGTGAGCCACACACAGATGACGAATTATCTAATTTGCTGTGGTACTCGCAAGAGGCCACCTGTCATTCTGACCCGAACTACTACTGTGAATTTCAGCGTCTGGCAACGCCCGGATTAATTGCCGGGATAATTCGTGAGCTACAGGAGCGCCGCAAGGCTGACAGTGAGCCGGTGGTGTATACCGACGAAGCAGAATTATGTTTCGTCAATGATATGGCCTGCATGTGGACAAAGGGGATGGGGATTAACGAAGTCCCACTATATCGCCACGCGCAGCCAGCGCCGGTAGTGATGGATGACACGAAATTAAGAGAGCTATTTGATTCCTGGTTTGCGTCAGATTGCTCTTTTGACCTGTCTCCTGAGGCGTCAGAGGCGGATAACATCGCTTGGCGGGAATCGTATTGGTACGTATGGAAACGTTGCCGCGCCACCATACTCGCAGCCGCCAGGCAGTCACCCGGCAGTGAACCCGCTACCGTTCCGGGTAAATGGATTCCGGTAAGCGAGCAGATGCCGCCAAGTCGTTATGAGGTATTGGTCGGGCGTTGGTGGGGAGAGAAGCCACGTTGGTGTTGCAAATGGGCAACGTATATCCCTGGACACCCTGATGCGCAGAGTAGCGGCTGGTTGATCCCCGGCGCGTCATGGACACCAACTCACTGGATGCCGCTGCCGGCCGCACCGCAGGAGGTGAAAAGTGAGTCATGAGCTTACAGATAGCCAGATACTTGCAGACCTCATTGGTACCCTGCAGCGTTATGGCTACAACGTCGATCGGAAGTCTCTTTCGCCAGTCTTGCTCATCGTGCTTCAGGATTTAAAGGCTCGCCAGCAGGTTGCAGAAACGATGATTCGTTATCTTGAATCGCCACATTTGCTGGCTATCGACACTGCACCGACGCGGGGATCTGGCGATGCCTAAATCCCCAGCAGAACGCAAGACTTAAAACAAAAAGGGGCCGACAAAAGTCGACCCCTCAAATGGGAGCGGGATTCGAACCCGCGAACCGTTTCCGGTTAACGCATTATAAGTGCGCCGCTTTCAGCCTCTCAGCCACCCCGCCATACTTGGCGTTGATTTAATTTATCTCATCATATGTAATAAATGGCAATTATCCATTTTTAGTAGGGTTAATAAATATGTCGCAATGGAACATTGCAACCAAGCCGAAAGATGAGCAGGACAAGGTCAACGTCGACCTCGCAGCTTCCGGCGTCGCCTACAAAGAACGGCTGAACATGCCGGTGATAGCGGAGCAGGTGGCCAGAGAGCAGCCAGAACACCTCAGGGACTACTTCATGGAGCGCGTCCGCTACTACCGCGAGCAAAGCATCCAGCTACCCCGCGCATCCGATCCGCGCTATCTGGAAATGGCCAGTCAGAACGAGAAAAAATAGCCTATGCTCGTTTTGCAATTCGGGATTTAGCCCGTCATAATTACCTCGTCAGCCTGAGCAACTGACACTAATGACCGGCGCCAAGTGGGGACACATGGCGCACAAAACCTTACAGCAATCCCTGTCACCGATGGCGAAGGCCACCGGCGATTTTCTGCATTCAGCGTTTGACCTCTCCGGAGGTGAAGCGTGAACATCCCTCAATGCGGCATCAAACTGCACAGCGGCAACTTCAGCGCTATAGGCAAGATTCTTCAGGAGCAGATCTCTGATGGGAAATGCCTGCGCCTGCAGGTCAAAGAGTGGCGCGAAAAGCGCAGCCTGAGCCAGAACGCACTCAGTCACATGTGGTACGCGGAAATCAGCGAATACCTGATTAACTCCGGACGTACCGACGCAAACCCTGAATGGGTTAAGCGCAACCTCAAAAAGACCTATCTCGGCTGCGAAGAGGTGGCCTATACCGACTTCATCACTGGCGAGAAGACCACCACCTGGGAGCCGCGCCATACTGCTGATCTTGATACCGGCGAAATGCATATCTTCCTGACCAAAGTAGAGGCCTGGTGCGCTCAGTTTGGTCTGGCTCTCACCATTCCACATGGTTGCGAATATCAGCAACTACAGCAAAAGCAGGAGGCCTGATGAGCAGCCTTCTCGCCAAAGTAATGGAGCGCGGCATCTTCCGCGTGCCAGCACGTCGCAAGCGCAAGGTAGAAGTTAAGCCTTCCGATATCCCCACCTTTCACTATACGGCTCACCTGGCGGATGTCCGCTGGCTGCGCCGCGCTGCCCGGAGGAAAATCCATGGCTGATTTACGCAAAGCTGCTCGCGGTCGCGAATGTCAGGTTCGTATCCCGGGCGTCTGCAACGGCAACTCTGAAACCACGGTATTGGCCCATATTCGCATTGCTGGATTGTGCGGGACCGGGATTAAGCCGCCTGATCTGATCGCCGCTATCGCCTGTTCATCCTGTCACGATGAAATAGACCGCCGCACGCGCCTGGTAGATGCGGAGTATGCGAAAGAGTGCGCACTGGAGGGAATGGCCCGAACGCAGGTTATCTGGATGAAAGAGGGGCTGATAAAAGCATGAACCAATATCGCATTTCATTACCCTGGCCACCAAGCAACAACCGTTACTACCGGCACAACCGGGGGCGCACACACATTAGCGCGGAAGGGCAGGCATACCGCGACAGCGTCGCCAGAATCATCAAAGACTCGATGCTTGATATCGGCCTGTCCACACCACTGAAAATCCGTATTGAGTGCCACATGCCGGATCGCCGGCGCCGTGACCTGGACAATCTGCAAAAGGCAGCATTCGACGCCCTGACGAAATCGGGTTTCTGGCTCGATGACCAGCAGGTTGACTACTACAGCGTGAAAAGAATGCCTGTCGTCAAAGGTGGGCGGCTTGAGCTGACCATTACCGAAATGGAGGCCGCATGAGCCGGGACGTTATCGAACGCATCCGCGACCGTTGGCAAAAGCTCCGCCTCTGCCGGCACCGCGGCACCGTACTGGTTGACTACCGCATACTGAGAAACTTTGTCCGCATCTATCAGACCCTGGGAGAGACAGCATGAAACTGGAATTAACCAACGAACAGCACCAGTGGATAGATCAGTGGCTCCAGCTTTGGGGCGCGTGGTGCCAGACAGGGAAGATAGACAAGGCGATGATAAATATGATTGCCAAGTTCATGGCCACGGTTGAACCGCAAGCACCATCAAGGCCTGTATGCAGCGATGATGATGGGTTGCTGATTGATGCCGTAATCCGACATTACCTGAAAAACGTAGATGAGAACGCATGGAAGGTAATTTTTGCCTATTACGTCTGTAACTCAAGCGAGATAAGGATCGCCTCATGGCAGCATGCTGTGAGCAAACCACGCCTGATGAAGACCCGCGCCGGAAACCAATATAAGCACCCGAGCATTTCAACCATCCGCCGGGAAGTTAAGCAGATTATCAACGCGGCGCTATTCTGCCTGTACCAGCCGCTGCAAAATGCATTTAACGATCGCGAAAGCGTGAGGAAAATTGCAAAAAAGAGCCACAACGTGCTTGCATTTCAATGAACAAATGAGCAATATATTTAGTGTAGGTTGCCGTATTTGCGTTTGACCTATCAGAACACCAAGTCTCGCCATCGTGCGGGGCTTTTTTATGCCTGCAATCCGGTCAGGGTTCTTGGGTAGAGACGTGCTGCACGACACGTTAAAGCCCTACACGCGCAGAGCCCTGAACCAGATTTCAGCATTCAATATGCGCCATTAGCTCAACCGGAGAGAGCAATAGCCTTCTAAGCTATCGGTTTCAGGTTCGAGTCCTGAGTGGTGCGCCAGATAATGGCCTGACCTAATAACGGGTTCATAGCCCAACTTATCAGGGGCGCTGCTGCAACAGCGCCGCGGGCCGCCAGACCCAGCCAGGGTATTTTCGGTCATCACCGACATTGCTATTACCCTCATGCTTATTGCCTGCCTAACCGCAGGCTTTTTTATTTTCAGGGTCGCGGGTATCACCCTCGACGCTTTGTTGGTAAATCAGCCCGACGGCCCTGAACCTTTTACTGACTACAGATAGCACCCCGAACATTATCGGAGGTGAGAGATGCAACGTATGAACCCAACCGATGGTCACAATCTGCCTTACTGGTGGTCAGCCTTGCTTGGTATCTTTTCCGTCCTGAGTCTGCAGGATTATGTCTTCATCATTGGCGCCCTGATCTCTGCCTTCTTCACAATCAAGACGTATTACGCAAAGCGCAAGGAAGAGCGAGAGAGACTTGATGAAGAGAAAAAGCGCACGCAACTGTTGGCCAGTTATCTGGCTGATGTCTCCGCAAAGCCTGGAGGTGACCGCCCGGCTTCAGCCGAAGTGGTAACCGAGGCCTTGAAGCGGATCGCAAGTGATACACAGGGGTGAGCATGACGCCATCAATGAGGAATAAACTGATTGGCGTGATCGCCGGCGGTGGTGGCGCCATAGCCATTGCTTCAGCGCTCATCACCGGCCCGAACGGTAACGATGGCCTTGAAGGTGTGCGATACGACCCCTATCAGGATGTGGTAGGTGTCTGGACTGTCTGTTATGGCCACACTGGCAAAGACATCATGCTCGGCAAGAAGTACACCGAGGCTGAATGCCGCGCGCTGCTCAGTAAAGACCTGAACACCGTCGCGCGCCAGATCAACCCGTACATCCAGAAGCCGATCCCTGAAACAATGCGCGGGGCTCTGTACTCGTTCGCTTATAACGTCGGTGCCGGAAACTTCCAGACCTCCACTCTGCTGCGCAAAATCAACCAGGGCGACCAGAAAGGTGCATGCGACCAGTTGCGCCGCTGGACCTACGCCAAGGGCAAGCAGTGGAAAGGCCTGGTAACTCGCCGCGAGATTGAGCGCGAAGTTTGTCTTTGGGGGCAGAAATGAGCCGATTAACAGCCATTATCAGCGCCGTTGTGATCTGCCTGATAGTCAGCCTCGGCTGGCTGGCCAGTCATTACCGCGACAACGCCACCGAGTTCAAAAGGCAGCGCGATAAAGCGACCGAGCAGCTCAGCCTGGCGAAAGACACCATCGCCGACATGCAGGTAAGGCAGCGCGATGTTGCAGCGCTCGATGCCAAATACACGAAGGAATTAGCCGATGCAAAAGCTGAAAATGATGCTCTGCAGCGCAAGCTTGATAATGGTGGTCGGGTGCTCGTCAAAGGCAAGTGTCCAGTGTCAGCCACAACCCAAACCGCCGGCGCCTCCAGCATGGGCGATGATGCCACCGTCGAACTCTCTGCAGTTGCTGGACGAAACGTTCTCGGTATCCGGTCCGGAATCCTCAGCGACCAAACAGCCCTGAGAGCTCTGCAGGAATACATCACCACGCAGTGCCTGAGGTAACGATGCTGATACTCTTCATTCTCCTGTCGATCTGGCTCTGTCGACTGTCGGAGAAGCCTGGCTGGTTTAAGGTCAGCCATATTATCTCAATGCTGGCGCTCGAAGATGAGCATCCGGCACGCGGTAAGGGGCTGCGTTGAGATAAGAGCCCACATTACAGAAGTCCTTCATTGAGGGGCTTCGATAATGTCACAACGAGGTAATCCATATGCGCACTACTGGAATCCTAATGGCGGAAATTACGCTTCGCCCATACATGAAGCCGCTGCTCATCCTTTCAGTGCTTTTGCGCTGGGGCTGGCTCACTAAGAAGTGCATCCGGATTACCCCTGCAATTGGCAGGCAGGCGTAAATATAAAGTTCTGCAAATGGTGCCATAAAAGCGCCATTGACAGAGTTTTATGTAAGTTTTCTGATGCACTCGTCTCGAAATTGCCGGGTAAGTATCAAAGTAAACCAGAGGATTGTTCTGTATGGCTGAAAATGACAACCGCAGGCCATACCCTCCCGTCAACTTCACTGGCGAAAACTGGCTGCCGTATACCCGGCTAATCCCTGCTGCCGAAATTGGCGAGTGGATTAACCAGAACATCCTCTCTGAGGACGGACGAATCCATAACCCTGACCACGAACACCTCGTTAGCGCGCTGGCTGACGCTGACATTACTTTCATGTGGGCCTCTGGCTCATTCGCCAAAAGCGGGCGTATTGTGCTTGGACAGTGTGAGCAGGTCATGATGCGAGCAGGCGGCTGGCAAAAGTCCCGCATGGAGCAGCAGATGCATGAATGGTTCGGTCGCATACCGAAGTTCATCATCACCCTGGCTGCTGACTACTGCGAGCAATGCAACGATCTGGAGTTCTGCGCACTGGTGGAGCATGAGCTTTACCACATCGCCCAGGCTACCGATGACTATGGCGCGCCGAAGTTCAACAAGGAGACCGGAATGCCGGTGCTCAAACTTCGAGGTCATGACGTCGAGGAGTTCGTCGGAGTGGTCCGGCGTTACGGCGCCAGCAAAGATGTGCAGGAAATGGTGGATGCGGCGAACAGGCCGGCGGAGGTTGCTCATATCGATGTTGCCAGAGCGTGCGGGACATGCATGCTGAAGCTGGCATAAATTCAGGACTGGTTAGGACGGATGGTGAATTATGGCGGCATTAAAACCAGAGATTAAAGCCTTCATAGTTCAATCAGTTGCGTGCTTTGATACCCCCTCTCAAGTGGTCGAGTCCGTCCTGAAAGAATTTGGTATTCAGATTACCCGCCAACAGGTTGAGCAAAACGACCCGACGAAGATAAGCGGCAAGGGCCTGGCGCAGAAATGGGTCGACCTTTTCAACCGTACCCGTGACCGCTTCCTCAACGAAATCTCCGACATCCCGATCGCCAACAAAGCCTATCGCCTGCGCGTCCTGCAGCGAATGTCGACGACTGCCGAAGGTATGAAAAACCTCGGCATGACAGCTCAGTTACTGGAGCAGGCGGCAAAAGAGGTTGGCGACGCCTACAGCAACAAGCAAAAGGTCGAGCTAACCGGCAAAGACGGTGGCCCACTTAATCAGGTGACGTACACCGCTGAAGACTATGCGAAGGCCCAGCAGAAGCTGGAGGGAAGGTTAGAAGGGCTGGACTGATATGAGCGGAATTATCGAATGGGATGACCTGTCATTCCCGGAGCGCGTGATCATACGTTCAAAGTCCACGAAGTCATTCCTGAACTTCACCCGGATATGGTTCGAGCTCATTCAGGGCGATCGACTGCTGGTCAACTGGCATCACCGCCTGATGGCTTCGAAAATTGATGATCTGCTTGCCGGGCGGCTTGTCCCGCGAAACCTCATCATCAACATCCCGCCCGGCGGTACGAAAACAGAGTTCTTCTCCATCCACTTTCCGGCGTATGTCAACGCACTGGTGCAGGAGACGCGGCTTAAACGCTTTCGCAACCTGAATATCTCTTTTGCTGACACGCTGGTAAAGCGTAACAGCCGGCGCACCCGCGACATTATCGCCAGCCGCGAATATCAGGAGTTCTGGCCCTGCTCGTTCGGTGTTAACCAGGCTGAAGAGTGGGAGATAAAGGACGAGCGAGGGCGTTCAATAGGGCAGACGGTATCGCGCTCAAGCAACGGGCAGATCACCGGCGGTCGTGGTGGCTACTACGGCCCTGAGTTCTCCGGCATGGTTATGCTGGACGACTACAACAAACCGGTGGACATGCTCAGCGAGTCCCGGCGCAAAAGTGCGAATACGCTTCTGGTAAACACCATACGCTCACGCCGCGGCGATAAGTCGAAAGAGCACCCGACGCCATTTGTAAGCATCCAGCAGCGTCTGCACACCGACGACGCAACGGGCTTCATGCTTGCCGGCGGAATGGGCGTGCCGTTTCACCATGTCGCCATACCGGCCATGATCGACGAGAAGTACATCCAGTCACTCGATGAGCCATGGCGCTCCCTCTGCTGGGAAACAGTCAAGGATACCGATTCTGTGGTCGTGGGTGGCGTTCGCTACTGGTCTTACTGGCCGCAGATGGAAGACGTCAACGACCTCCTGCAACTGTGGGAAAAGGATCGCTATACCTTCCTGTCGCAATACCAGCAAAACCCGATGGCGCTGACTGGCGGGATCATCGACACCAGCTGGTTCAGAACGTACACCACGCTGCCGAAGCTTACGCATCGTGCTGTGTACGTTGATACGAACAGCGGCAAGGTAGAGGACTGGCTGGATTACACCGTGTTTACGCTGGCTGGCATGGGCGTGGACGGGAATCTTTACATCATTGATGTCGTCCGCGGTCGATGGGACCCGGAGGACCTCCTGAAGAAAGCGGAAGAGGTTTGGGAAAAATGGCGCCTGTCCGGGTCCATGCGGGTTATGCCGCTTCGCCATATGGCCATTGAAGAGAAACAGGCCGGTCAGGGCCTCATCACCACCCTGAAAAAGCGCAGCCAGACGCCCGGGCAACTCGCTATCCCGGTAAGGGAAATTCCCCGTGGAACCGGGCAGAACAAGCTTGTTCGCTGCCTGAACGTTATTCCGCAAATCAAAACCGGGAAAGTATTTGTCCCCGCAACGCACACCGACGACGGCCAGAAGCTATCCAGCATCTTTTACGAAGACGGGACGATCGCAGGCTCAACCGACTGGGTGCTGACGGCGATGACGGAATGCGCCGCTTTCTCCGCTGATGACAGTCACGACAACGACGACATCCTTGACACCTGGATGGACGCAATCGACGACAACCTGATTTCCGGCCCGCAGCCGATGGTTATCGACCCGAATCAACTCAGGAGAATTTAAGTGTGGTGGTTTAAAAAGAAAGAAGTCGCCGCGCCTGAGCCGGCTAAAGAACCTGAAGCGCCGAAAGTCGGGATTAGGCCGGAAGCAGTGGCCGACGTCCGCGCAGCGCCGAAAAGAGAGTTTCAGCGCTACGAACCCCCGAAAGGCGTGATCCCCGAGGCTATCAAAAGCGCCATTCTGGCAATGGACTCCACGCCTTACGATGCCCTCAATGCTGCGTATGGCGGTTACGGCTACGGCGACTTCGAGAGTTTCCCCGGCTATCCGTACCTGGCCACGCTGGCGCAGAAACCTGAATATCGCAAGATGGTGGGCACCATTGCGGAAGAAATGACCCGCAAATGGATAAAGCTCAAAACCGTCGGCGATGAAGACAAAGCGGATCGGGTAAAGAAACTCGAAGAGGCCATGAAGCGGTTTAAGGTGCGCGAGCGCTTTAAAGAGGCCGCAGAGCATGATGGCTACTTCGGCGGCGGTCAGATTTACATCGACGTTCGTTCGCCGCGGGGAATCTCCGCATGGATGGACGACAATGAGCTGCAATCGAAGCTCTTCATGAGCGACAAGAAGATCACGAAAGGCAGCCTCCAGGGTTTCCGGGTAATTGAGCCTATCTGGACCTACCCGGGGATTTATAACTCCGACAACCCGCTGAGCCCGGATTTCTACAAGCCGACGCAGTGGTTTGTTATGGGCCGGACCGTACATGCAAGCCGGATGATTGATTTTGTCTCGCGGCAGGTGCCTGACCTGCTGAAGGCATCGTATAACTTTCGCGGCCTGTCTCTCTCGCAGATCGCCGAGCCTTACGTGAATAACTGGCTACGCACCCGCGACAGCGTCAGCGATATGATTCACTCCTATTCGATACCGGTTTTCAGTACCGATATGAGCCAAATCCTGACAGGCGGCGCAGCGGATACGCTGATTTCACGTCTGCAGATCATGAATCAGTGTCGTGATAACCGCGGTGCGTTCGCCGTCAATAATGACCCGAACAAGCCAGAGACTGTGGAGTTCGTCAGCGCGCCTATAGCTGGTCTTGATGGGTTGCAGGCGCAGGCATTTGAGCAACTATGCGTTCCATCAAGCGAGCCTCTCGTTAAATATGCGGGGATCACTCCTAGCGGCTTAAATGCATCGTCTGACGGCGAAATACGCGTTTTCTACGATTACATTCACGCCCTGCAGCAGTCTGTTTTCAAAGACAACCTGAAGCGCGTAATGGACATCATCCAGCTCTCTGAGTTTGGCGATATTGATGAAGGCATTACCTTTGACTTTGAGCCGTTGTACGAAATGAGCGCTAAAGAGCGGGCGGAAATTCGCAAGCTGGATGCTGAAACAGATGCCGCGTATGTCGGTGCTGGCGTGCTATCGGGTAATGAAGTCCGCGAAAAAATTGCTGGTGATCCTGACTCTCCTTATCACTCTCTGGACCTGAATGATGACCTCGAAATCGAAGACGACTACGACGAAGAGGAAGAAGCAGACCCTGACGATAAGGGCGGTTCATCCTAACACTGGCGTAGAAGCATGGTACCGCCGCCAGCTTGATAAGCAGGTGCAGGAAATGCAGGCGTCCGTCGTCTACTGGCTCTCGGCAAACTACCGGGCCAGTGGTGCTGCGGTTGCCATGGATGCGTCGCCTGCAGTGATGATGCGGAATGCCATGAAGAAGCTGGCTAAGCGCTGGACGCGGCGGTTTGATGACATGGCGCAAAAGCTGGCTGACAGGTTAGCTAACGATGCCATGAAGAACGCAGATGTATCGCTGGCCACGGCCTTTAAAGACGCGGGATTTACCGTCGAGTTCAAAATGACCTCGCAGATGAATAACGCGCTTCAGGCGACCATCGCCGAAAATGTCGGCCTTATCCGATCCATCCCGGAGAAGTATTTCACTGAGGTGGAAGGTCTGGTTATGCGGTCGGTAGCACGTGGGCGCGACCTGTCCTATCTCACCGATGAACTCCAGAAGCGATACGGGATTACCCGGCGCCGGGCGGCGTTCATAGCCAGAGATCAGAACAACAAAGCGACCTCAGTCGTTCAGTCGGCACGGCAGCAGGCGCTTGGCATTACGCAAGGCATCTGGAAGCACTCCCACGCAGGAAAAAAGCCTCGCCAGTCCCATGTGAAAGCTAATGGCCAGCTGTTTGACCTCTCGAAAGGGATGCTCATTGATGGCGAGCACATCATGCCCGGCGAATTACCAAATTGTCGTTGCACCTGGGAGGCTGTCATTCCAGGTCTGAAAACATAGAGGACCAACCATGACTAAGCACGCGCGCGAATTTAATTACGGGTATGGCGTCAGCAAGATCGTTTCCGTAGACCTTACTGCCACAGGAGCGCAGGTTTTCTTATCCGCTGACGGTGGGGAAAGTATTATGGTATGGGTGAATATCGATTCTTTTTTCGACCTCAAGCCTGCCCCCGGAAAGTGGCTGGTAGATGGCTACGGCGGTGAGCGTTTCGTTGTCGATGATGCCGGGCTATCAAAATTGGGCGAAGAAGTGCTCGATGAAGAAGATAATTCAGACCAGTAAGAGTGCTATCAATTAGGGGTTAGCATGTCGCATAACGAAGATTTCATTAAGACGGCAATCCCAGACGAGTTGTGGGATAGCGCGGTAATTGTCGCTGAAGGAAAGCAATTTGTGGGCATAGATAGCTTTCTAAACAGCCTTGCTGATGATGAGTATGTAATTAAGATATCCTCAATCGATATTGAAAAATACTTTATCTGCGAGGTAGTGCAACTAAATCCATGCCATTAATTGATGCCAAGAAACAAAACAGGTCGCGAATGCGGCCTTTTTTATTGCCAGAAGCCAGAGAACAAACATGAACCACACAGAGTGCTTAGCTTTCGATCGCGCCTCTGTGCGCACCATCGACGCAAATGGCCGCCTTCAGATTTCACGAACGAATATCAGCAAGGCAAACGTCAACGGATACTACGGACGCGAGATACCAAGAAGCGAAGAGCTTGGGCTCGAACCCAACAAACTTTACCGGCTTTGGCGACACCCGGACGAGCTCCGGAAAGCAGCCAAAACCTTCAATAACATCCCCGTGCTCAGCAAGCACATCCCCGACTTTCCCACCGACCCGCCCAATGAATTTCGTGTTGGCGTGACGCACTCCAATGCTGAGTTTGACGGCACGTATCTCACGGTTGGTATGTCGATCTGGGATAACAGCGCGATTGCTGGAATTGAGAGCGGAGAGCAGCGAGAGCTATCTGCATCGTACAAGTACGTCGCAGACATGACCCCGGGTGTTACCCCTGACGGCGAGCCTTATGACGGCGTTATGCGTGACATTTTCGGAAACCACGAAGCGTTGGTCCCTGACGGCCGCGCAGGGCCAGATGTACTGGTCGCAGATTCATTACCACCGGAGCTTAATCACATGCGTAAACATAAGGTAGCGGCGATCCGCGCCACCCTTAAGCCACTTCTGGCGCAGGATGCTGATCTGGAGGCAGAAGTCCGCAAAGCTCTTCTGGCTCTTGATGAGGCCGAAAAGGAAGACGAAAAAGAAAACAAACCCGCCGACGACGAAGACGACGACGAGAAGGATAAGAAAAAAACGGCGGACGATGAGGACGACGAAGACGACAAGGACAAGAAGAAAACCGCCGATGACGAAGACGATGAAGAAGACGACAAAGTCTCCAAAACGGCGATGGACTCTGCGATTCGTCTGGCGGCCGACAGCGCGACCAAAAAGGCAGCGGAAAACTTCCGCAAGGTTCGCGAAGCAGAACAGATTGTTCGCCCGCTGATCGGCGACGTCGTTGCCATGGACTCTGCTGACGATGTCTATCGCACCGCGCTTGAGCAAAGCGGGGTGGATATCGCAGGCGTTCACCCGTCCGCTTATCCGGCGATGGTCAAAATGGCGATCAGCCAGAAAGAAAATTCACGCCCTGTCATTGCGCAGGATTCCGCTTCCGTCAGTGAGTTCGAAAAAGCATTCCCGACCGCTGGCAAACTGAAACGAGGTTAACATGGCAGGTTTTCAGACACGAATTAACCAGTATCCGGCCCCCGGTGTCGAAGGGGCCTTTGCTGGCACTAACCCTCACGCGACCTATCAGGCCGGCGAGGGTGCTCTGGTTGCTGGTGAGGACGGCCTGACTGTCGGCCGCTTTGCCTGGGACGTCGACGGCGTGGCTTCCAATGCCGGTAGCGGCGTGCCGTCTGGCTTTGTCCATCGTGATGGGCAGGCGTCGATCACCATCTGGCTTGGTCAGGCATCCATGCTTATCCAGCCTGGCCGCGAAATCACCCTGATGGTTGCCGGTGACTTCTGGGCCAAAACGTCAACCGCTGCCACCCGCGGGCAGAAGGTTTTTGCATCCCTGACTACAGGTGAGGTGCAAATCGCAGCGGCCGGCGCAACCGTGGCCGGTTATATCGAGACCGCATTCTATGCCGCAAGCGATTGTGACGCTGGCGAGCTGGTCAAAATCAGCACCTGGAGCAAGTAATGAACGAATTTCAGCGACACTACGCCGCAGCCAGCGGGAAATATGGCATTGTGCTGCCCGGCGCGAAGGAATACCTGAAGCCGGAGTTTGCGGAGAATTACGCGCTGGCGATGGATGCCCAGCCGCAAATGGTTACTGCGAATAACGCCGGTATCCCGGCCTACTTCACGAACTATGTCGATCCGGAACTTATCCGCGTTCTCGTTACGCCGATGAAGGCTGCAGAGATTATCGGTGAAGTGAAAAAGGGCGACTGGACCACGCTGACCTCGCAGTTCCCGATCGTCGAGTCGACTGGTGAAACCAGTGCTTACGGCGACTTCAACAACAACGGCATGACGTCCGCCAACGTCAACTGGGTTCCTCGCCAGTCATTCCATTATCAGACTCACACCCGCTGGGGTGAGCGCGAGCTGGACATGTACGGCGCCGCACGTATCGGCTATGCCTCCGAGCTCAACGTGGCCTCTGCACTTGTGCTGAACAAGTTCCAGAACAAGTCCTACTTCTACGGCATTGCCGGGCTTGAAAACTTCGGACTGCTCAATGATCCGTCTCTGAGCGCGCCGGTAACTCCGGCGGCGACTGGTTCCGGCGGTGGCGTTACCTGGGCAACTAAAGACGGGCAAGCCGTATATGACGACATCTCTGGTCGTCTCTATAAGCAACTGGTCTCTCAGACCAAAGGCCTGGTAGAGCGCACCGATCGCATGGTGCTCGGCATGTCTCCGGAAATGGAAGTGAACCTGACCAAGACGAACCAGTACAACGTGAACGTCACTGATCAGCTGAAGAAAAACTTCCCGAACCTGCGTATCGAAACCGCTGTTGAATACAGCACCGACGCGGGCGAGCTTGTACAACTGATTGTTGAGCGCCTGGGTGAGCAGGACACCGCTTATGCAGCATTCACCGAGAAGATGCGCGCCCATGCTGTCGTGGTGGAAGAGTCTTCCTGGCGTCAGAAAAAATCTGGTGGCACCTGGGGTGCAATCATTCGTCAACCGCTGGGCATTGCCAGCATGATCGGGGTGTAACATGGCCGAAACAGTAACTGTAGGATGCAAACTGCCGAACGGCCTGATCCTGGAGCAGGGCGGGTACAAAGTGGAGCTTAACGGCTCCAACTCCTCTATCGTTGTCGGCGGCTACGGCCTGACCGAAAACGTAGACAAGGAAGCCTTTGAGGCGTGGCTGGCAGTACATGCTGATCAGCCATACGTTCGCAAAGAGCTGGTGTTTGCCCAGGCGAAAACCAGCAGCGCCAAGGCGAAGGCGAATGAAAACGCTTCGGAGAAAACCGGTCTGGAAGGTCTGGATCAGAACAACCCGGCCCCGGGCGTTGAGAAGGCGGACAAAAAATAATGGCGATCGTTGTCTTTGATGTTGCCGCATTTCGTGAGCGTTATCCGGAGTTCGATGCCGTAAGTGAAACGCTGCTTAATGCGTACTTCACGGAGGCAACGATTTACCTGAATAACACGGACAGTAGCCCGGTAAAAGATATCTCTATCCGGGCTCTTTTCCTGAATATGCTGGTTGCGCACATTGCGGCGCTGAATTCAGGCGTAAACGGCGAAAAGGCTTCTGGGCTGGTTGGCCGGGTTGCGAGTGCATCCGAAGGTTCAGTGTCAGTATCAGCTGACGCAGGACCCTCAAGCGAAAACTCCTGGTGGTATAAGCAGACCACTTACGGGTCAGCTTACTGGGAGGCTACTAAGCCTTACAGAACCGGGTTTTATGTCCCTGGCTCATCCCCTTCTATGTACCCGGGGCATTACAACCGCCGTTCATTCATCCGGAGGTAGCTATGGATGGAATGTCAGGCGGCGACAAGCTGATGGAGCACCTGCAGTCGATCGCAAAGGGGCTGTCCTCTGGCGATGATTTAAAGGTGGGTTTCCTTGAGGGGGCTAAGTACCCCGACGGGACGCCGGTAGCGCTTGTGGCGGCCACCAACGAATTCGGCGGCACGGTAAAAATCCCGGCGCATACCAGGGATTTGAACTTTTACGTTCGCCGCGACGGCGTTTCGCGCTTCGCAAAGCCATCGAAGGCCAATTTCGCGCAGTCAGTAATGATACCCGAGCATCTCGTTACGATCCCATCCCGACCGTACTTCAGGAAGACCATTTCCGAACATGGGCCGGAGTGGGGAGGAGAGCTTGGGAAACTCATGAAGGCCAACGATTTTGACGCCAGAAAAAGCCTGGCTCTGATGGGGGAGCGGATTAAGGGGCAGATTCAGTCGTCAATCATCGCCTTTTCTGAACCGCCGAACGCAAAAAGCACGGTCGACAAAAAAGGGTTTAATGACCCGTTAATCGACTCCGCTCACATGCTGAACTCGGTCGACTACGAGGTGAAAGAGTGAATCTGCATTCCATAGTGCGCAGCGCCATTAGCGCGGTCAATCCTCGCGTCGAAGCGCAAATTTATCGCTCATCCGGGCCCGTCAAAAACCCAGATTATTCGACCTCGCCTGGTTTCGATCCGCCAGTGCCGATGATGGTGCAGAAGCAGGCGTTAAGTCAGGAAGATATCAGACACATGGATAACATGAATATCCAGGGTGTACTGGTCAGCATCTGGACGGATGGCAACTGGTGCGGGATTAACAGGGATCGGCAGCAGGGTGGGGATAAGTTCGTTATCGGCAATGAAACATGGCTGGTTGTGGCTGTTCCTGAAGTCTGGCCGGACTGGACGAGGGTTATCGCATGTCAACAATTGACGTAGGCCTGCAGGTCACTGAAAGCGATCTGTTTAAGGCGACCGGCGATTTCCTTTCAGCTCTTTTCCCGGACGCAGAAGTCACGCAGACACAGCAGAACCAAACCCCAATGCCGAAAGGCGGTTTCATTACCATGACGCCGCTTTTCCTGAATGACCTCTCAACCAGTGCTGTCGATTACAAGTATGACGGCGTCAGTGATTACGGGCGGGCAGAACTTCGCCGCGTTGATGAATGGCAATGTCAGCTCGATTTCTACGGGGATCAGGCGCAAAACAATGCCACCATCTTTTCGCGCATCGCACGCTCTGAATTCGCATGCACCTGGTTCAGGGAAAATGCGAATGTCCTGGTGCCGCTTTATTCCGGCCCCCCGCGGCAAACATCGATGATCAACGGCGAGAAACAGTGGGAATCCCGCTGGACGCTTGAATTCCACGCAAACCCGCTGATTGTCGTCAGCGTTCCTCAGCAGTTTATGACAGGCGCAGATGTGATATCGCAGCCGGTCGACGTGAGATTTCCTCCGGAGAAATAATAAATGGCAATTTCGCTATCAAAAATCGCCCAGATGCTTCCCGGCGTACTGAAGGCGACAGGGACGGCTATTGATCTCAATGGCCTGTTCCTGACCGACAGCGCATACGCGCCGGTTGGTGCAGTACCCTCATTTGCCAGTGCGGATGAGGTAAAGGCGTACTTCGGCAGCGCGTCGATTGAGTACACCGCCGCGGTGCTGTATTTCGCCGCCTTCAACGGCAAAACGCAGATGCCCGGCAAGCTGTATTTTAGCCGATTCAATACTGCGGCAGTGGCTGCATTCCTTCGTTCCGGATCGCATGCCGCGACCACGCTGGCACAGCTCAAGTTGCTGAGCGGCACGCTGACTCTGACCGTCGACGGTACGGAGGAGACTTCGGCGGCTATCAACCTCAGCGGCGCGACCAGTTTTGATAATGCGGCAGAGCTGATTGAAACTGGCATTGGCTCCTCGGTTGTGGTGACCTGGGATAGCGTGCTGAAGAAATTCATCATCACCTCTGCCACCACCGGCTCAGAGAGTTCGATCACCTTCGCCGATGACGGCACACTGGCCGCTGGCCTCAAGCTTACCGAGTCGACTGGCGCGGTAATTTCCCAGGGCGCTGCGCCAGCAGTGGTTGACGATATTTTTACTGCCATTCTTGCCAAAGAGCAGGACTGGGTAACATTCTCCACGACGTTCGCTGTAACCAAAGAACAGGCCAATGCGTTTGCGCTCTGGGTAAACAGCCAGAATCACCGCTTTGCCTATGTCCCATGGGACGCATCAGGTACTGCAATCGTGGCGGGCAGCTCGAATGCACTGGTGTATGACATCATCAACACCTACGCCTACAACGATACCTGCCCGGTGTATGGCTACCCGAACCACGCAGCAAACGCGATGGGGTTTGTGGCCGCGCTGAACTTCACGCAGGCCAATGGGCGCTGTTCGCTGAATGGCCGTCAGGTGTCCGGCCTGTTGCCGATGATCAGTAACGATACTGATTATGAGGCGGCCAAGGCCAACGGCTATAACTTCTACGGCAACTATGCCTCGAATGCGGTCGAAACCAACCAGTGGGCGCCCGGCTCTATTACCGGTGATTACGCCTGGCTTGACGCATGGGCTGGTCAGGTATGGGTTAACGCTCAGCTTCAAGCGGCTCTCGTTGCGCTGTTCCAGCAGGCGAGCAATCTGCCCTATGCTGCAGCCGGGAAGGCTCGCATTGAGTCGTGCATGAAGCCGACCATTGAGCAATTCAGGGCGTGGGGCGGTATGACGGCGGGCACTGACCTTGACCAGTCGCAGATCGACCAGATTAACGCCATCACTGGCGTCGACGTTACGGATTCTCTTCTGGCTGAAGGGTATTACATCTACATCGGCCCGTTCACCCCGGCAATGCGCGCCTCGCGTACCAAGCCAACGGTTTACTTCTGGTACACCGACGGCGGGATCATCCAGGGTATTACCGTTAACAGCACGGAGGTGCAGTAATGTCCGGTCAAAACATTACGTCGGCTGACGCCATCATTGAGCTGGTAATCGCTGAGCTATACCCGTCTGGGTTTAACCTGGAACAGTTCGAAGCGCAGAACATCTTCGAAATGGGCGATACCGACATGGCAGAGTATCAGCGTACTGCTGACGGTAAACTGCTGGGTGGTTTTGTTTATGGTGATCTGCCATGGACATTCCATCTGGCGGCTTCCTCTCCGTCGATTAAGTACATCGACAACTGGCAAACCACGCAGATGACCACACGGTCTGTACTGCGTGTCAATGGCACGGTGATCCTGCCTTCGCTAGGTAAAAAGTACATCATGACCAACGGTATCCTGCAGCGCGCGCGACGCATGCCATCCGCTGGTCGCGTGCTTCAGCCGGTAACGGGTCTCATCCAGTGGGAAACCGTCACCCCGGCAGGGTACTCAGCGTAAACAATCAGCCCGGCTAAGCCCGGGCTTTTTTTATTCCTGCAATTCCCCGCGCTTCACACGCGCACGTCATAATCCCGGAACCTTACAGAAAGCGATCCTGAGAACTGCCGTTAGTGCCGGCGGGCCTTCTGGGGCGGCTTTTCTGTGTGACAGGTTCGCTTTCTTAAGGTAATTCGCATGAAATATCCAACCGTATCAGTAAACGGCGTCTCCGTTCGTGTTGATGACTATGGGCGCTACAGCCTGAATGACCTGCACGCTTCCGCGGTATGCAGTGGCCAGGCCAAAGAAAATCAGGGCCCGAGTCAGTTCCTTCGCTCTAAGAAGGTTAAGGAATTTGTCCACACTTTAGCCAGAATGCAAAAATGCACTCTGGAAGAAAATCAACCAGTTAAGGTCGTTAACGGTGGTCTTAATCAAGGCGTCTGGGCTCTGGAGATCGTCGCTATTCGCTATGCTGCATGGCTCAGTGCTGAGTTTGAAATCCGTGTTTATCAGACATTCCAGTCTCTCGTCCGTCAGGGATTTGATGCCATGGCTCGCTTAAATAAAGTCGACCATGTGATAAACGCTGAAACGAAGGAAGTTAGTCAGTGCGCAAGTCGAATGGGGAAGTGGGGCGCAGGTGGAAGAAAGCGCCTGCTTATGGCCGCCCGCGCCCGTGTGGTAGACGAGGTTCAGATGTACCTCCCAGGATTTGAGGCGTGAACCTCCTAAAGTCACCATTACAGATAGCCCACTACGGTGGGCTTTTTTATTGCCAGATAACTCATTCAGGAAACAAAAATGGCTCGTAAAAGCATCGTATTCACGGTTGAAGCAGATAACCGTGACAAGGGTAAGCAGTTCAAAATCACCGAAATGCCGGCGAGAAAGGCCGAAGAGTGGGCGATCCGCCTGGCGTGCGCCGTCATTGGCGCCGGGGTTACCGTTCCCGACAATATGATGGCGGCCATCGGTGCCGCGGTTGCTCCGGCCCCGGCCGAGGATAACGCAGAAGCACGCGAGCTGTACGAAAGCGTGATGGCCAGCGGCATGGCCGGCCTCGCTCAGTGGGGGATCACCTCACTGGCTAAAGTTCCGTTCGCACAGTCTAAGCCTCTGCTTGATGAGTTGCTTGGCTGTGTGAAATTCATCGGCGGTAATGGTATCGAAACGGCGCTTGTTGACGAAGGACAGATAGAAGAAATCAGCACCTGGTCGCGCCTGAAAATTGAAGCCTTCAAACTCCATATCGCTTTCTTAGCAGCCACCGCAAGTTAGAAATCCCCTTATCCGTCCCGGAAGACTCAGATCGTGGCTTCATTCAGTACGAGAACGTGCCGCGCAGTATCGCCGCGGTGATCTCCGGGAAAATGGCGACACTCCACGAACTGGACACGGTATACAGCGTCCAGGATATGTGGTGGCTGATTGAAATAATGACCGTGGATAACACCAACAGAGCCATAGCAGCGGAGAGTGATCATGGCAGCAACGGTAATTGATGCCCTCCTGGTGACGCTGGGCCTTGATACTTCTCAGTTCCGCAAAGGCCAGCAGGAAGTCAGTGACGACCTGAAAAAGCAGCGCGAAGACGCCAAAAACACCGCCAAGGAAATGGAGGAGCAGGGCAAGAAAGCCGCTTCGTTCTTCAGCAGCATAAAGACTGAATTGCTGGCTCTGACTGGCGTTACTGTCACTGCCGGCGGCCTGATAAGCTTTGTGAAAAGCACCACTTCCGGCCTGATGGATTTGTCGATCCAGTCGAAAGCGCTGGGGCTATCGGCACGTGAGCTTGACGGCTGGTCAAAGTCAGCAGAGGCAGCTGGGAGTTCAGCTGAGAAGATAAGCGCTTCTCTGCAGGGGTTTCAGGGCGCTATACAGGGCGCGAGGGTCGGCGATTACAGTAGCTCTATTTTTGGTGCTCTGGCGCAATTAAATGCGCTGACAGGCCAGAGTTTTGACGTGTGGGGACAGGACGCCAGTTCTCTGGCCAAAACATCCCTTGATGCGCTACGGAAAATCAGCGATCCAAACCTTCGCCGGCAGGTCGGCTTAAGTCTTGGATTTGATGATGCAACCTTGCAGCGCAATCAGGAAGGAAAATTCCTGCCTGATGTTGACCGCCTGACCAAAAGCTCCGGTATTACAGACGCCTCAACCAAAGGCGCAAAGGAGTTTACAGCCGCATGGGCGGAGCTGGGGCAAAACCTCGACACGGTAAAAAACCAGATTTACGTGGGTTTGATACCAACTATTCGCGATCTGAATGGTCTCCTCATTGAGTGGTCGTCTGGTAACGAAAAATCCTCTTCATTCTTCAAAGAGCTGAAGCGGGACATTAACGACATTACGGGGATTGACCTTGGTAGCTGGACGCTATCAAGCGATCTGCGCAACCTCAAAGATAACTTTTCCATGCTCGGAAAAGTGCTCAACCACCTGGATAACGCTTTAAACGAGCTCAATAACGGCAACTTCTCCAAGGCTGCCGATGAGTTTAAAAAGGCGTGGTACGGCACTGAAGACGGAAAGCCTACCGGCAATGATGCGCTGCCCGGAGTGACGAAGGCAGCCGAGCAGGCGCTGAAGAAAAACGGCGGCACGCTGGATTTTAAACCTGATCAGGATTCTGCGTATTTAAGCCCGCAGCAGCAGGCAACGCAGAAAATGCTGGATGCAGTTAAGTTTCAGCCGCTTCCTGAACAGCGCAGGCAGCAGCAGGATGAAAGAGACTACTGGGAAAGCACCAAAAATCTCCTTTCAAAAATCGCTGACGCCCTGATCTCTCCAGCTGGCGCGGCAACAATGCAGCCAGATACCTCGGGATACCAGTCAAACGTCCCGCTTAACGCGCAGGCCGCTCGCCTTGGCGCCAAAGGAAAGGCATTTCTTCAGGCGATGGCTGGCGAATTCGGGGCGCTGGAAGGTAAATATGGACTCCCCGCCGGGCTGCTGTCTTCGGTGGCTGGTACTGAATCAGGTGGCGACCCGTTCGCAGTATCTCCTAAAGGGGCGAAAGGCCCATTCCAGTTTATGGATGGAACTGCCAGAGACTTGGGTTTGAAGGGGATGGATGTTTATGACCCCCACAAGTCAGCTGATGCCGCTGCAAGATACCTGCGCTATCTGCTGGATGCTACTGGTGGCGATCTGGAAAAAGCTCTTGCCTCCTATAACTGGGGGCTCGGAAACGTCCAGAAGAAAGGCATGGATAACCTGCCGTCGGAAACTCGTAATTACGTCCCTAAAGTCATGGCCGGAATGCGCCCTGGCGCCGGGATGGCCGTAGACCGTGCGATGCCCGGGCAGTCCGGTGCGACTTATCAGTTTTATGGCACCAAAATCACCACCCAGGCCCAGAACGTGGAACAGCTTACCAGCGACATCAAAAAGCACGGCGACAACCGTATCATGCTTTTGGCTGGTTACTCAGGACAATAACTCATGTCGTTTTCTCTGAATGTCTCGACAGTGCTATCCGCCATTCAGGGAGGAAGCCTGTTATCAGTTCTTAACAGCGCCTTGTCGCCAACTTATCGGATCACCTATAACACCGTTGACGAGTCGCTTTTGACGGCTGCAGCCGGGCAGGAGGTTTTCTCCCCGTCCGGATGGGTTAGTGTTGATCGCTACGGTGACGCAGCGGTGACTAAGGGGCCGGTAGAAAAGGGGCGGTACACGTCCTACAACAAAGTGAAACAGCCGTCTGAACTCAGGATCATTTTTGCCCTTGAAGGGTGGACAGCTTTTTCCGGGTCACTGCCCAACCTGACCAACTTCTCCCTGCTGAGCCGGAACAATTTCATTCAGAAACTGGATGAGATGAAAAACACGGCCAGCACCTACAACATCGAGACACCTGATACGGTGTATTACAGCTACGATCTGACCCACTTTGATTACTTTGTGGGGTCGTATCGTGGGCAGACGTTGTTGATGGCGAACTGTACTTTCGAGGAGATCATGGACGGCGGGGAGGTTATGCTTTCAAACGCTGTAATTGAAGGCCCACCGACCAGCAACGCGAAAACCAACAATGGCACCGCAGCCTCAACGCAGGTGATCACCGGGGCTACGAAAGAGGTGACATTGAGCGATGTCAAGAATGCCTGGTCAAGCGCTGATACAACCTTATCAGACGCTCTCCAGACGACAGGGGCAGCGATTGTATCTAACGTTAACTCGGCGGCCGAGTCGGTCTCTAAGGCGTGGGACAGTTCTTCTACTGCAGTTTCTAAGCAGATAAAAAGCACCGTCTCCGACTTTCTGGAAAAGGTGATGTGACATGCAGGAAATTAGCTTATCGCCGTCACTATCCCAAAAGGTGTATGTCACGCTTGGCGGCCAGAACTGCGCTATCAAGTTGCATCAGCGCTCAACCGGTTTTTACGCCGATCTGTATGTCGATGACAAGCCGATATTTCAGGGCGTTCTCTGCCTGAACTGCGTTTACCTGGTTCGGTATAAATATCTGGGTTTCAGTGGCGATCTGGTTTTCGTTGACTCGAAAGGCACAGCCGACCCCTATTACGACGAAATCGGCACCAGATTCAAGCTGTATTATGCGACGAGCAGTGAGGTAGGCAGATGAGTTACAAGGAGAGAGAGCTTACTGTATCGTTCACGCTGGCTAACGGCACGTTTGACGGTGGTATCGGAAATACCCTGATAGTTAAAGGGTTCAAATGCGAGGCGGCTATATCTGCCTTTGGCGGCGCTACTGGCACGATGATGGAGCTAAGTCTGTGGGGGTTGTCGCTGGAGAACATGGCCAAGCTGACGACCAATGCGCAAAAAATAATCGCTGCTGAGCAAAACGCTATCGTCGTTTATGCCGGTGATACCCGTGTTTTTTCCGGGTCGATAACATCTGCCAGGATTAACCTGAACCAGATGCCTGATGCGCCGATCGAGATAACCGCAGCGGCAGCTGGAAGGGAACGCCTGATCCCATGTGAACCTACATCCATTCGTGGCGATGCGGATGTGGCTGACATGATTCGCGCCCTTGCCTTTAAAGTTGGGCTGAAATTCATCAATGTTGACGTCAAGAGTACCGAGCGAAACCCGGTATACAAAGGCAATGCGATAAAGCAGATCATTGAAATAGCAGCTGCGCATAAAATAACGGTAAATATTGATTTTGGCACCGTCACTATTTACACCGGGAAGAAACCCTCTGACTCTGTCGTTCCATATGTTTCTCCATCAACAGGGCTTATTGGGTATCCGATTTTTTATGACATGGGGATTAACTTTCGCTGCATTTACTCTCCATCTCTGAAACTGAATACCAAAATCATCCTTGAGACTGACCTGCCGCACGCAAGCGGGGAATGGATTATTCAGGCAGGAACTACTCATTATCTTTCCTGTAAAGTTCCCGGTGGTCTGTGGGAAACGTTCGTTGTGGCCGCGCCTGGGTATCTTGTCAAAGGGGATGAAAATGCTAACTAACCAGACCCCTGAGAGCGTGTCATCGCAGGGTAACGCCATATTATCGCTGCTACATTCAGCGCTGAAAGGAATGACGTTTGTCGATATTGTTCTGGTTAGGGAGGTTGAAGGCGATGTGTTGACCGTTCTCCCCCTGGTTAATGATGTAGACGTTTCAGGCCGGGCCATTGCCAATCAGGACGTTTACCAGATCCCATACCTCAGACTTCAGGCTGGAAACAGCGCGGTAAAAATGGAGCCAAGGCCAGGAGACATTGGTCTGGTTGTGATCTGCGATAAGGACACCACGAACGTTAGGGAAACCAGATCAGAGGGGCCCGCGCCAACTCAGCGCCGGCACTCGTATTCCGATGCGATGTACATAACCGCAATAGCCAGCGTGAATGGGGAGCCTACTGAATTTGCTGAATTTACTGGAAGTGGCATAAATATAAAAAGCCCAGGCGTGGTTAACATCAATGGCTTAAAAGTCCACTCAGATGGCAAACTTGAGCTTGTCGATGGCTCTATCGTTGATGGGCACTCTCATGGCGGGGTACAATTCGGAGGAGACCGAACCGATCCCCTGGAGCCGTGATGAAAAAATTAATAGTCATTTCAGCATTTATCATTTTTGCCTTATCTCCGCCAGCCATATCAAAGCAGATAACATCACATTTAAAAATGGTTGATGGCTATTTTAATGGAATTCTCACGGCAAATGATGACGAGCCGATATGGTTTGGTATCTTAGAGTTTGACTTTTTAGGCAGCCAGCACCTAACCTGCAGAATGGACTCAATGCACACCTCTGGAGATGCTCCAGACAGGATGTCGTCAGTAAACTACCGTTGCCAAAATGGGTTTTCTGTCCAGTTATCAAAAAATGAAAATGACAGGTACGCTATTCTAAACCTTCAAAACATAAACTTTGAAAGCGGAGAGGAAAGCCAGTTAGGTAGTTACAAGATCACCTCATCAATTCCTTTAATGATGATTGAAAATAATAAATATAATGATGATTTGTTTAATAAGAGGAATGCCGAGAGGGAGCAGTGGGTAAAGGAAAATACTGTTGACGTTTTTTCCGCATGCGACATTATCATGTCATCGCACCTTCTGGCTTATCAAATGGTTAATGCTGGAACACAAAATAACAGCGCAGGCAGGAATGAAATAAGGGATGCGCTATCAAAACTTTACCCAAAAAATGCGGATGAAATGGTGCAATCATTTATAAGCTTTCACTCTGGCGACAAAGAACCCTTTGGAATGCCGCTTACATTTGGAGTCAAGGGGCGCATGATTAAAATGTGCACGGATCAGCCAGGTGATTACATACCTGAGTTTGGCTCGCTGGTCATGTCAGGTAAAATATTCAGATAAAAATTTATTATTTATAAACCACTGCAATTAAATAATAGACCTCGCTTCGGCGGGGTTTTTTTATGGGCAAAATCCATGAAAACAATCTCTCTCAAACTCGATCCCGACACCTGGGACCTTGTCCTTGATGAGCTGGGTAATATCGCCACGGTAGAAAACCCCTACGCCTGCGCTCAGGACGTAGCGACGGCATGCCTGGCTATACGCGGCGAATGCATTTACGAAAAAGACACCGGCGTTAATTACAAAGAGCTGCTGAACGTTAAGGCCAGTACTGGCGCCATGGCGGCCGCGCTTCAGGTTGAAGCGTTGCGGATGAGCTATATCGCGCGCGCTGAGCCGACGCTGATTAACAACCGAGATACGCGCCGCACTACCGGCGTTATTGCGATCGTGGATACCAACGGCCTGGATTCCAGCGTCACCCTGTGAGGAAAAAATGACGACAATCTCTACGGCGGTACCGGCCGTAACCTTTTCCACCACTGGCCTTGATGTTCCAGATGAGGGAGACATTCTTGCCGGGCGTATAGCAGATATTGGTTCTGCATTCGGGACGGCGATGAGCACGAACCTCAAGACGCCGCAGGGGCAACTGGCTGTCACTGATACTGCAATCATCGCTGACAAAAACGATCAGCTTCTGGCTATCGTCAACAACATGAACCCGGACTTTTCTTCCGGCAGATTTCAGGATGGCATCGGCAGGATTTACTTCCTCGACCGCATAGCTGCGGCGGGCACGGTTGTAACGGCCACATGCTCCGGCGTGCCGGGAACGGTAATTCCCGCACAGTCCTATGCAACCGACGATAACGGCTATATGTACGTGTCTTTGGCGGCCGGAACGATAGGCGCAGACGGGACGGTAAAAATCGAGTTCCAGAACCTAACTACCGGGCCGATAGCCTGCCCAATCGGGACGCTGACAAACATCTATGTTGCGGTAAGTGGCTGGTCGAGCATTACCAACGAGACCGCAGGCGTTCCGGGATCAAATGTGGAAGGGCGATCTGCCTTTGAGTATCGGCGCCGTCAGTCGGTAGCACGTAACGCCTTCAACACAGCATCAGCTGTGCGGGCTGCCGTTCTGGAGGTCGATGGGGTGCTTGATGTCTATGTTATCGACAACAAAGAACCCACCCCCGTCGATAAAGGCTCGACGAATTACACGCTTCTGGCCAGCTCGATTTATATCGGGGTTTATGGCGGGGCGGTCGCTGACATTGCAGCGGCTATCAATAAAAAGCTTCCTCCCGGTACCGTCATGAACGGTGACACCACCGGGACCGTGCAGGATACCGAAAATTATGACGCCCCCTATCCGGAGTACACCTACAGGTGGAAAACGCTGGATGCGGTGAGCGTTCATATCAAGGTGGAATACGAGGCGAATGACGGCCTTCCCTCAGATATCAACGCGCAGATCAGAACGGTCGTCCTGAATGCCTTCACCGGCGCAGATGGCGGCAACCGGGCGCGTGCCGGCGCGCGAATTTATGGCAGCCGGTTTATCGGCCCTATCCAAGCGTTAGATGCACAGAACATGAACGTTCTTTCGGTCCAAATCTCTCTGGATGGAACCACCTGGTCGAGTGCTTTGACCATGGGTATTGATCAGGAGCCGACTCTTGATGCGACAAACATCACAACGGAGGCGGTAAGTGAATAACGTCGACTGGACGATCTACGCGCAGTATGTGAACTCAACAAGCCTGCGGTCGCTGATTGATACCTTTAACGCTTCCGTCGCGCCTGAGGACTGGATAGACACGTTCTATGACCTCGTATTCAACATTGAGACATGCGGCGATTACGGGCTGATGTGTTGGGGGAAAATCGTTGATGTAGAGCGGTTGCTGACCGTTACGCCATCACAGCAGTTTCTGGGGTTTGGCGAAGCTACCAGCACCCCGGCAGAGCTCACTGATCCGCAGCCATTTAACCAGGCACCTTTCTATACCGGCGTGCAGGACACGAACACTGTCGTCCTGACCAATGACGCATACCGCAAGCTGATCATGTGCAAAGCGATGGCGAACATCAGCGACTGCACTGTGCCGGTCATGAATCGCATGCTGATGTACATGTTCGGCGCCAGTGGGCGGGCTTACGTGCGTGACGATGGCAACCATGTCATGAGCTACGTCTTTGAATTTCAACTTTCCGATTCGGAGCTGGCCATAGTGCAAAGCTCCGGCGCGCTTCCTTCCCCTCCCGGGGTAAAAGTTAACATCGTTCAGGAGGTCTGAATTGAATAATTCAGCCATACCGTCACGTCTGACGGTTGTCTTTTCTGTGAGCGGCGACAAAAACACGATCCCGGTCAATTCCACCTCTGAAACGCTGGCTGATGGCCTGGCGGCGATGGACTCCGGTTTCCCGCCCCTGACCCGCATCGCACTTTCTGCCGGCGGTAAACCACCAAAAGGGCAGGACTTTAACGGCATTTTCAATGACGTTTACACTCGTCTGCAATGGTCGGCTGCCGGTATGGGGTATCCCTTTAACGCGGATTTCAGAACGGCAATATCCGGCTACCCGAAAGGCGCGGTGATCCCATCCAGTGATTACTCGGTGTCATGGCTCAACACCATCGACTCCAATAACACCGCACCGGAAAAAACCGATGCCACTGCATCTGGCTGGATGCCTTCATGGGGATGCGGAGCTGCCAGCATTTCAATATCGACGGCGAACGTTAACGCCACCGATCTGCAGGCGGCTAACCCCCGGCTCATTCTCACCGGCGCGCTAACTGGAAACCGGGTCCTTTATCTTCCGCCATGGGTGAAAGACTGGACCATTGAAAATAACTGCACCGGCAGCGCTTACTACGTTCAGATCAGCACCAGGGCTGCGGGCGCGACCGTTGTCAGCAAGCCGGGGACAGTCACCCAAATTCATTCTGACGGAACCAACGTAACCTCCCTTTCTAAGCCGCACGGAAACATTGCTTACGCAGTCAACGGGACATATTCGTTCGTCGTGCCTGCAGGGGTAACGCGCATTCGTTACACCGTGACAGGTGCAGGCGGATCAGGAAGCGGCTGTCAGGCGTCATCCTCAAGTGAGTCCTATAGCGGCGGCGGGGGCGGGGCTGGCGGTACAGCTTTAGGCTGGCTGGATGTTGTTCCGGGAACGACGTTATCCGTTGTCGTAGGCAAAGGCGGCACAGCGGTATCAGGCGCCGTGTCCGGCAATGACGGCGGTGACTCTTCTTTGGGCGGGATAATCTTCGGACGGGGCGGGAAAAAATCCAACAAGGCCAGCATCGTGAACAGCGCCGGGGGTGATGGCGGTGTTGCGTCAGGTGGCGATGTCAACATTCAGGGGGGGACCGGTCAGGACGGACAGGCCGCAACCAACATGCTTACCGGTTCTGGTGGGGCTTCGTTCTGGGGTGGTGGTGGTCGTAGCGGCGCAACAGGCGGCGTAAAAGGGAAGGCTGCTGGCTCTGGTGGTGGTGGTGCATACGATATTGATTTCAGCGGAATAGCTTACCCATCCGGCGATGGCGCCGATGGCATTGTGCATATCGAGTGGTAATAACAGGAAAAATTATGGCGACTACCGACACACAGCAAACGGCACAGTTCGCGGCAGAGGCGTCCGTGAGTGCCGCAGAGGCAAAACAGTACCTGATCGAGGTCCAGCAGGGCTATCAGGATATTAGCGCCACCACTCAGGAAGCGATTAATGCGGCGACAGCGGCAGAAGCATCTAAGATCGCGGCGGAAACTGCCGAACAAAGTTCCTCCGCTTCCGCCGTGTCATCGGCAGGGTCGGCAACTGCAGCTGCAGGTTCTGCCGCCCAGGCCGAAGAGTACAAGAATGATGCTTCTGAATATGCACTGAATAAGTTCACGTTCTATAAAACGCCTAGCGACCCGGACGGTACAATTGCAGGCCTCGCTGCCACTACAAATGGTCAGTCATTCCGCGTAGCGGAAGGTCCGGAGGCGACAGCGGCATTCAAAACTTACGAGAATCAGGAAGGCGTGGCTGTGCTGCAGGCTTCTCAGCCTGGCACCGCGGCCATAACTGGGACAATCCGCGAATTTCCTACGCTGGCGGCGGCACAGGCTGATGCTGACGCAGGAAATATTCCAGTTGGTTCAACAGCCTACTACCGTAGTTCTGATGGAATATCACTCGCGATTGAGGTAATTAACAACTCAGGCACGCTGCAAC
>Ga0209796_10000335_pt1 | contig 36667 bp, 28 predicted proteins | sample AgamicOrSfrz_FD_187167 | JGI IMG/M metagenome (GOLD analysis project Ga0209796, IMG submission 187167) | Agave microbial communities from Guanajuato, Mexico - Or.Sf.rz (SPAdes) (version 2) | ecosystem: Host-associated > Plants > Phyllosphere > Phylloplane/Leaf | place: Guanajuato, Mexico...
TACGTTCATGGCCAGCGCTCCTTAACGCATGCTGGCCACCAGCCTGAACCCGCAAACACGACATTTCAATCTAGCGGAAACACGACATCTGAACTTTGGACTAACACATCCTTTGTTGATAATTTATCTTATGTCAAATCATAAATCTCTTGGCGTTTGATCCAAGCTTCGCTGAAGCCCTGCAATGCGGTGTCAACCACGATGCACTACGCAAAAACGAGCCGCGTATCACGAACCCGCACCCACGCCCTCGGGAAACCCCGCAGCGATTCGCCCACATAAAACAATTTGACGGCAACACCGACTCGTATATGCTGGTTAACAGGCGATCGTGAAATCGGCGTCGAAACGAAAACACGCATCATGGTTTGCGACGCAGCGAATCCAGTTCGCAGCGGATAACACGATCATCCAGACAGACTGCTTCTATGCATGCCCGTGCAAATCAAGCAGCCGGTTCAACATGTTCAACGTCGCTAATCGAGTGTCATCGTGAGAGTCCGTGGCCCTTTGGTGAGATGGAACCGCAGTCAGGCGAGCTGTCCTCGCGCTGACGGCGCCATCGCCAACGGCAGCAGCGGCAGCCTTGCGTTCCGCCGCTTTCTGTCCGTCTTCACAATCCTGTCCCGCCGTTCAGTTCGACGTCACAACTCTGTCTCAGCGCGCGCCTTCATCGCGGTGCGCACAGACGAAGTCGCTTCGCTGTTGCCCTAGCGCCTCCTTACTGTTTGCCCTTCGATCCATCCGTCTGTCAGAACGCACTCGCCTGAGGCGAGGGTTTGCGTGCGTGCGCCTATGCCTGACGTCGATCCGTCTGGCGCGCGCGTGCCCTGTCGGCTACCGCGGCGGGCGGCATCGAACTGCGCATCGGATCATGACGCGCGGCGCGTTCCGTTGACGGCGACCACCTGCCCTGCCTCGGTGGCCTGACGCTGCGCATGCGGCCGCACACTTCGCACGCGCAACGCGCGCCGTTTCAAAGCATGCCTGCAGCATCTGCGGCTTAACAGATCAATAACTTCGTTATGCGAAATAAACCCTTAGTCGGCATCACAGCCGATAAAACGACGATAGGAAAGCATCCGTCGCACCTCGTCGGCGAGAAATACATTGCAGCGATCGTAGACGGCGCGAAGGCGCTGGCCATGCTGCTGCCTGCGTTCGGCGAGCGTCAGCCGACAGAGGACGTGCTGGCTGCAGTGGACGGCCTGCTCTTTACCGGCAGCTATTCCAATGTCGAGCCCTATCGCTACGGTGGCGAACCGCACGAGCCCGGCGTGCTCTACGACCCCGCCCGCGACGCAACCACGCTGCCCCTTCTCCATGCCGCGATCATGGCCGGCGTACCCGTGCTCGCCATCTGCCGAGGGTTCCAGGAGATGAACGTCGCGTTTGGCGGCACGTTGCGCCAAAGCGTTCATGCGGTGCCGGGCTTGCACGACCATCGCGAGAACAAGGTAGACACCCTCGATCTGCAATATGCGCCCTCTCATTGCATCTCGCTCACGCAAGGCGGCTTGTTGCAGCGTCTTGCAGGCGGTGCCGGCGAGGCACGTGTGAACTCGTTGCACGACCAAGGCGTGGAGCGGCTGGGTGCGGGCCTCGCGATTGAAGCCACCGCGCCCGATGGACTCATCGAAGCGGTCAGCGTCACGAACGCGGGTGGTTTCGCGCTGGGCGTGCAGTGGCATCCCGAGTGGAAGCATGCGAACGATTCGCTCTCCAGCGCGATTTTTCGTGCGTTCGGCGAGGCCTGCCGCGAACGGATGCGCGGCAAAGCAGGCCATGTTGCGGCATCCGCCACTGCGTGACGCGAACGGTAGTGCAACGAAAGAGAGAGAAAGACCATGCATCACATCGACGATTTTCTGAAGAAGAACCACGTCACCGAAATCGAGGCGATCATTCCGGACATGGCGGGGATTGCGCGCGGCAAGATCATCCCGCGCAGCAAGTTCGAGTCCGGCGAATCCATGCGCTTGCCTCAGGCAGTGATGATTCAGACCGTCACAGGCGACTATCCGGACGACGGTACGCTAACCGGCGTCACGGATCCAGACATGGTGTGCGTTCCCGACTCCACCACGATCCGGATGATCCCGTGGGCTGTCGACCCGACTGCCCAGGTGATTCACGATTGCGTGCATTTCGACGGCACGCCCGTCGCGATCTCGCCACGCCGCGTGTTGCGCCGCGTGCTGGAGTTGTACCGCGCAAAGGGCTGGAAGCCCGTCATCGCGCCGGAGCTGGAGTTCTACCTGGTCGATATGAACAAGGACCCCGACCTGCCCTTGCAACCGCCGATCGGCCGCACCGGTCGTCCGGAGACGGGACGTCAGTCATATTCGATAGAAGCCGTCAACGAGTTCGACCCGCTCTTTGAAGACATCTACGAATACTGCGAGGTGCAGGAACTCGAGGTCGATACACTGATTCATGAGGTGGGCGCCGCGCAGATGGAAATCAACTTCATGCATGGAGATCCGCTGAAACTAGCGGACAGCGTCTTTCTTTTCAAGCGCACGGTGCGTGAAGCCGCATTGCGTCACAAGATGTACGCGACTTTCATGGCCAAGCCAATGGAGGGCGAACCCGGGTCGGCCATGCACATGCATCAAAGCCTCGTCGACGAAGAAACCGGCCACAATCTTTTCACCGCTGCCGACGGCAAGCCGACCTCGCTATTCACGAGCTACATAGCCGGCTTGCAGAAATACACGCCTGCGTTGATGCCCATTTTCGCGCCGTATATCAACTCATATCGGCGGCTCTCGCGCTTCATGGCCGCACCTATCAATGTGGCCTGGGGCTACGACAACCGCACGGTAGGTTTTCGCATTCCCCATTCAGGACCCGCGGCGCGGCGCATCGAAAACCGCATTCCAGGCGTGGATTGCAATCCCTATCTGGCGATTGCGGCAACGCTCGCGGCCGGTTATCTCGGCATCACGCAAAGACTCGAGGCCACCGAACCGCTGCTGAGCGATGGCTATGAATTGCCGTATCAATTGCCGCGCAACCTCGAAGAAGGCCTCACTCTGATGAGCGCATGCGAGCCCATTGCCGAAGTACTCGGAGAAAAGTTCGTGAGGGCCTACCTCGCTTTGAAAGAGACCGAATATGAAGCGTTTTTCCGCGTAATCAGTTCGTGGGAACGCCGGCATTTGCTGTTGCACGTCTAATGCAAACAGAGATAACCCGGAGAGCAAAATGAGCTACCAGACAGAAGAAATCGCCTATGTGCAGCCGGCGCAAGCTGCCGCGAATCTGCACGCTGCACCACAACGCAGTACCGCGGAATATCGTGCACTCGACGCCGCGCACCACATTCACCCCTTTTCGGATATGGGCTCGCTCAATCGCAGCGGCAGCCGCGTGATCGTAAAAGCGCACGGGGTTTATCTGTGGGACTCGGAAGGCAACAAGATCATCGACGGCATGGCCGGCCTCTGGTGCGTGAATCTCGGATACGGGCGCAAGGAACTCGCCGATGCAGCCTACCGGCAGATGCAGGAATTGCCTTACTACAACACTTTCTTCAAGACCACTCACCCGCCGATTATCGAATTGTCGGCGCTGCTTGCCGAACTCGCACCCGAACCGTTCAAGCACTTCTTCTACTGCAACAGCGGTTCCGAAGGCAACGACACGGTGCTGCGCATCGTCCATCAATACTGGGCCACGCAGCGCAAGCATTCAAAAAAGGTGGTGATTTCACGCAGGAACGGCTACCACGGCTCCACGATCGCGGGCGCCACGCTGGGCGGCATGAGTTATATGCATGAGCAGATGCCATCGAAGGTCGAGAATATTGTTCATATCGACCAGCCATATTTCTTCGGTGAAGCCGCAAGCGGTGAGACGCCCGAAGAGTTCGCACTCGCGCGCGCGCAGCAACTGGAAGCGAAAATCCTGGAAATAGGCGCTGAAAACGTCGCCGCGTTTATTGGCGAACCGTTCCAGGGCGCGGGCGGCGTCATTTTCCCGGCGTCGACTTACTGGCCGGAGATTCAGCGTATCTGCCGCAAATACGATGTTCTGCTGGTTGCCGACGAAGTGATCGGCGGCTTTGGTCGCACTGGGGAATGGTTCGCTCACCAGCACTTTGGCTTCGAACCCGATCTCATCACACTCGCCAAGGGACTGACGAGCGGCTATGTACCCATGGGCGCTGTCGGCCTGCATGATCGTATCGCGACCGCAATTATCGAGAATGGCGAATTCAACCATGGCCTTACCTACTCCGGCCATCCGGTCGCGGCGGCCGTGGCGGTCGCGAATCTCAGGCTGCTGCGAGACGAGAAAATCGTCGAGCGAGTCAAACTGGACACAGGCCCCTACTTCCAGAAGCGGCTGCGCGACACCTTCGCAAATCATCCGATTGTGGGCGAGATTGCCGGCGCCGGGCTGGTCGCCGGAATTCAGCTTGCGCAACAGCCTTCATCGCGCCAACGCTTTGTGAATGGCGGTGACGTCGGCACCCTCTGCCGGGACTTCTGCTTCAATGGCCATCTGATCATGCGCGCGACTGGCGACCGTATGCTGCTGTCGCCGCCTCTTGTCATCAGCAGGCAGGAAATCGACGAGATGGTCGCGAAGGCAAAAAAGGCCGTCGACGCGACTGCGCAACAACTCGGCATGTTGTAAAGGTTGGTTCGCTCTGGCAATGCGCGCAGCAGTGCATCGCGCGCATTGCTGGTTATTCTGCAACCGCGTGTCCGACTGCACAAAGTCAAGATTCGGCTTTTCCGAAGCTTGACTTCGCCATTAACAGGTTTATTCGACACTGCTGTTGCCGCAGACTGAGGTGTCTTCAATACGGACATCGTCCGCGAAAGGACCCGATCATGCGAACCTATCCGCGTAACAGTAAAGAAGCAGCAGCACGTATCGTCGCGCTTGCCCTCACTTCGGACGGCTATGTATGCAGCTCGGAAGAACGGGCGCTCGAGAAGCTGAATATAGCCGGCGAGCTTGGCCTTGCGCCAGCGCAATTCGCCGGGATCGTGCAGGCGCTTTGCGAGGACCGCTCAATTGCGCAGCTGTCGTGCGCGCCCCCCATGGGTTGTCTCGACACCGCCCTGCTCGCCACTCTGATCGACGAAATCGACGACCCCACGCTGCGCCGCAAGGTCGTTCGTCTTTGCGTCGCCGTAACCGTAGCCGACGACTATCTCGCGGACGGCGAAATCGCGCTGCTCGCGGCTGTGTTTGACGCATGGGGACACGAACTGAGGCCTGCCGCGAGTCGTCATGGACTGCCGTCGCATGTGTTGCGGGACTACGAGCGCGCGGTGGCGAGCACCTGAGACGCCAGCGCGTGATGCTGGCCACGGCGCGAGCGGATGGCGTGTATCTCTTCGATCACGCCCTCAGCGCGACCGAGCCGACGCAAGCCGCGCAACAGCGACAGATCTTCGGCACCGAGTTCCGCGAGTGGAAAAACGCCGAGGCCGCGCGCGGCGAAAACCGCCATCAGCGCGCTGTCTTCGAACTCGCCGACAACCCGCGGCCGAATGCCCTGCGAGTCGAACCAGCGGTCGAGCCGCCCACGCAACGCGGCATGCCGCGTGGGCAACAGCACAGGGAGCTCGGCCAGCGACTGCGGAAAGCCCGCTCGCGCGGATCTGCGTACGATCTCCGCCGGCCCGTACCAGTCGACCGGCGCGCCCACGAGCCGCTGGCTCAGCACGCGCAGATCCGAATTGTGCGGCGCCGGCTGACACGCAAGTACCAGATCGAGCCGATGCAGCGCGAGTTCGGACAACAACTGTGCGGGCTCGCCCTCGTGACACAGCAGCCTGAGCGACGGCGTGCCGAGCACAGGCGCGAGAAGTGCGTGAGCCGCGAGCTTCGATATGCCATCGGACAGGCCGACCGCAAGCCGGGCGACGTCCTCGCCGCCGGCTTCGCGCATGTCGTCGAGTAGCGCCTCGCCGAGCTGGAAGATCTGCTCCGCGCGGCTGAATGCTGCCTCGCCCGCCTCGGTCATCGTCACGCCCCGACCGGCCGGCTTCAATAGCTGCCGCCCGATGGATTTTTCGAGCTCGCGCACCTGTGCGCTGATGGTCTGCACTGCCATGTCGAGCCGCTCGGCGGCGCGCGCAAAGCCGCCCTCCTTCACGACGATCCAGAAGTAGTACAAGTGCCGGTAGTTGAGCATGATGCAGTCAGCAAGACAGAGTTCGGAAAAATCGAAATATCGATCAGCTTAACACTGGTTTATACGATACGCTCCAGAGGCGATCATGGTTGCTGTTGCCTTGTCTATTCCACCCATTCGCTCACGAACTCATGGACACTCTGCTCGCACTCGCTGCCGACCCCGCCGCATGGGTAGCGCTCCTCACGCTGGTCGTGATGGAGATCGTGCTCGGTATCGACAACCTCATCTTCATCTCGATCCTTACCAACAAGTTGCCGCGATCACAGCGCGCTCGTACCCAGCGCCTCGGTATCATGCTCGCGCTGGTATTGCGGCTGGGGCTTCTCGGTACGGTCGCCTGGATCGCGCAGCTGACCACACCTGCATTCGCGCTGCTCGGCCACGCGTTCTCATGGCGCGACCTGATCCTGCTCGGCGGTGGTCTCTTCCTGGTATGGAAGGCGACGCGTGAAATGCACCATCATGTGGTGCATGCCTCGGGCAACGAGGAGCGCGACACAGCAAGCAGCACGGTGCAATTGACGGTAGCGGGTGCAATCGGCCAGATCCTGTTGCTCGATATCGTGTTCTCGATCGACAGCATCATCACGGCCGTCGGCATGACCGACCATGTGCCGATCATGTTCGTGGCGGTCATCGCCGCGGTCATGGCAATGCTGTTCGCCGCGCGCCCGCTGTCGCAATTCATCGACCGCAATCCGACTATCGTCACGCTCGCCTTGAGCTTCCTGCTCGTGATCGGCATGACGCTGATCGCCGAGGGCTTCGGATCGCATGTGCCGAAGGCTTACATCTATGTGGCGATGGCGTTTTCGGCGTTCGTTGAAGCGATGAACATGTTGACCCGGCGCAGGCGGACCCCGGCGCCGCACCGGGCAACTGAGACTCGCAATTGACAATGCGTCGTCAGGCTGGACACGGTCGAGTGCATCACCGACCTGTTCAATCACAGAAGTGCGCTGACCTACGCGTGAGTTGTGTGGCGGCCGCAGAGCGCCTGCGGCCGCGCGATGACGTCATCGCGTGGTGACCGTTTCGCCATCGCGTAGCGAGTTAAAGAAGCCCGCGTGGCAACTCGCGTACTCCGATCCGGGAATGCATAACGCGCGCCGAACGCGCTGATGCATCCATCGCTCTGCACGCGCGCCTTTATGCCGAGCAACCCGGACGCCAGGGCGCTGCATGCGCATGCCGCGCATGCAGGATACCGGGTCCTTTTCTACGCATCGTCGTGCCGCGCGACCATGGGCTCCACCACGCTGAAGAGGAGCAATAGACACAACAGCGCGGTGCCCACCATGTAGAGAAACACGCTGGTCCAACTGAAGCTGTCGAGCAGCATGCCGACCGCAAGCGGCGCGCACGCGCCACCGATCTGGCCCACACAGTTCACGATGCCGAACGCCGTAGGATACGTGGACTTCGTCGCGAGTCCCATCGGATACGCGGAATAACCGGCGAAGCCGATGCCGAGCATGAGGCCCGCGAACATTAGCGTCACGCCGAGATACGCGACGCTGTTCGGCGCATCGATCAACAACAGCATGGTCAGCATCGTGCCGAGTGCACCCAGCATCATCATCGGCTTGCGGCGGCCGCCGAGCAGCCGGTCCGAGATCACGCCGCCGAGCATGTTGCCCGCGACCGCGCCGATAAACGGCGCCGACGCGAGAAAGCCCATTTTCACCGAAGCAAAACCCTTGACCGTAACGAGGTAGGTCGGCATCCACGACATGAAGATGTTGCTGATGCCGATCATGCAGCCATAGCCGAGCGCCACGCCCAGGATGTTCCATGAGCCGAACACCTGGCGAATCGTCTCGAGTTGCGCGACCGGCTTCGTCCGGTTGAAGGCATCCAGATATGGAACAGGCGCGGCTTCGCTGCGTCGCGCGGCGTTGGCGCCGCGGCGCTGCCGAGGCGTGTCGTCGGCGATATAACGCTGCTCTGCTTCGGAACAGAAACGGTTTTCAGCAGGCGAATTCGTGACGACAAACATCCAGACGATCGAGAGCACGATGCCCGGCACAGCGAACACATAGAAGATCTCGCGCCACCCCCACAACTGGATCACGACGATGCATACCGACGGCACGATCAGCGGCCCCAGTTTGGACGCAGCGATCCAGAGCCCTGTCGCCGTGCCCTTCTCTTTCGCGGGAAACCAGCGATTGATCACGTTCGTGCAGCCGATACCCAACGGGCCTTCCGACAGGCCGAGACCGACGCGATACGCCTGCAGCAGAAACACCGACGAGGTCGTGCCCATCAGCCCTGTAAACACCGAGGTAAAAATCATGAAGATCGAAAACAGAAAGCCCGTGGTCTTTTCACTGAGCCGCTTGTAAAGCAGGCCGACGGGTATCTGCACGAAGCCGTACGCAAACGAAAAGAGACTGACTATCAGGCCGGCCTGCGTGTTGGTAATGCCGTACTCCTTCTTCAGGTACGGCAGTGCAATGCCGAAATTGGCGCGATCGGCGCACGCAATCGCCCAGATGCAGAAGATCAGCCCCATCACGACCCAACGATGCCCCGTGCGTTTTTGCGCAAGCGGCTCGGCTTTGGCAGCGGCGACAACACTCTCGGCATTATTCATGACGACTCCGCGCAGGCGGCGCGTCGTGACGCGGGGGTACCAGCGAAAAGCCAGGTGTGGCGAGGGGCCTCATGCGGCAGCATGTTTTCATGCTTTGTCTCCGATGTATTTGAAATGTATGCGGCGCTTGCCTGCTGGCAAGCCGGCGAAGCAATGCTCCTTCCGACGTTGTCGATTCTCGCGGCGCATGCCATAGGCCGTCCAATCTTTTCTCGCTATTACCTGATTCCTGGATTGAATCATCGGCGGGCATGCGCTGCGCTTCGATCCGTGGATCAACTGATAGCGTTTTGGGATTGGACGCGGTTCGCTAAAAGGCCCATCATCCGCCGACATCACGACGGGATGTGTGTGCTGCTCGCAGCGCGAAGCGCATCGTCGACTACAACAAGGAGCACGGCATTGAAACCGAACATTCTGCAACTGAACCCCATTCTGATTCCTGCAATTAACGAGAAGCTCGCGTCGCTCTACACCGTGCATCGGCTCTTTGAACAAGATGATAAGGATGCCTATATCAGCGAGCACGGCGCGTCTATCCGGGGTGTCATCACCGGCGGCCACACGGGTATTTCGAACGAGCTGATCGAACGCTTGCCGGCTCTCGAAGTCATCGCGGTCAACGGCGTAGGCACCGACGCGGTGGATCTCGCTTTCGCGCGTTCGCGAGGCATTCCGGTCACAGCCACGTTCGGCGCGTTGACGGAAGATGTCGCCGATCTCGCGATCGGCCTGATGCTCGCCGTGTGCCGCGAGATTTGCGCAGGCAACGAGTTCGTCAAATCCGGCAAGTGGCAGAAGAACCCGCATCCGGGCGCGTTGCCGCTGTCGCGCCGCTTAAGCGGCAAGCGCGTCGGCATTGTCGGCATGGGTAAGGTGGGCCGCGCCATCGCGCAGCGTGCGAGCGCGTTCAACTGTCCGATTGCTTACACCGACCTGCGCCGCATGGAGGATGTCGCGCATCCGTTCATAGGCGACCTGCTGTCGCTCGCGCGCGACAGCGACTTTCTTGTGCTGGCCGCCGCGGCCGACAAGGCACAGGGCATCGTCAACGCCGCCGTGCTCGACGCGCTCGGCAGGAACGGCTACCTCATCAACGTGGCACGCGGCAAGCTGGTGGTGGAACGCGACCTGGTCGAGGCACTCGAAGGCGGCGTGATTGCCGGCGCGGGTCTCGACGTGTTCGTCGACGAACCGAATGTGCCGCCCGCGCTTTTCGGCATGGACCGCGTCGTGCTGCAGGCGCACCGCGCGAGTGCCACGGTGGAATCGCGCACAGCGATGGGCGAAATGGTGCTGGCGAGCCTCGAACAGGCGCTGGCGGGCCAGCGTCCCGAGGGCAGTCTCACGACCTGATGCAGGCGCGGCCCGCGCCGTCGCGTGGCCGTCGCGATTCGGGTGGGAACGTGCGCACCTATAATGAGCGTCGATTTCCCATCCATGTCGATACAAGCATGCTCGATCTCGGACAAGTGCGTTGCTTCGTCGCCGCGGCGACAGAACTGAACTTCAGACGCGCTGCCGCGCTGCTGCACATGACCCAGCCGCCATTGAGCAGACAGATTCAACTGCTCGAGGACAACCTGGGCGTGAAGCTGTTCGAACGCATTGGCCGCACGGTCAAGCTGACGACTGAAGGCCGTGTGTTTCTCGCGGACGCCACGCGCCTGCTCAATCTCGCCGAACAGGCGGAAGGCACCGTGCGCCGTGCGAGCAAGGGCAAGACCGGGCGCGTGCGCCTCGGCTTTACCGGCGCGGCAGGTTACGAACTGATTCCCGAGTTGCTGGTGGCCGCCGCCGAGGCGCTTCCCGACATCGACGTCGTGCTGCTCGAACTCGTTTCGGCCGCGCAAATCGAGGCATTCGCCGCGAACGCAATCGACCTTGGTTTTCTGCGGCCTTTGCCGTCCCGGCAGAAACTGGAGTTCGTTCTTATCGACGAAGAGCCGCTGATCGTTGCGCTGCCAAAGCGCCACCCCTTGTGCGAATTCGAGCAGATCGAGCTCAAACAGCTGAACGCGCAGCCGTTCATCATGCCTTCGCCCGCGCAAGGCAAGTATTTTCATGACCGCATCATGGGCATGCTCGCAGCCGAGGGCGTGAACCTGAACATTGCGCAATATATCGATCAAACCCCCACTATCCTCTCGCTCGTGCGCGCCGGGCTCGGTCTTGCGATACTGCCGGCTTCGGCGCAACGCTTTCGCTATGACAACGTCGAGTTCCGCCTGATCTCCGGTAACGCGATCCACGCAGAAATGGGCATGGCGTGGCGTGCCGATCAGGACAATCCGGCTGTCATCGCGTTCCGTTCAATGGCGGCGCAATACTTCGCTGACAAAGCGCGCACACACAGCAGCGTCGCGCAAAATCCATAAGACGCTCGTTGTTCAAAGCGAGCTGTTGCATAATGGTTGCACGACTTCGTCAGAAGTCGACCACGCACACAACAGCGGTAGAGGCGATGCATTTGCCGTCGCGAAGGGAACCACACCCAGTACGCTGAGTGCTTCAGCCGCCCCCACCCGAATGTATTTCGCCGTTCGCCCATTTTCGCCATGAATCTTTCCTTCGAAGTTCTGCAGGTGCTCGACGCGGTCGATCGGACCGGCACGTTTGCAAGCGCTGCGGAAACACTGCACAAGGTGCCCTCGTCGCTCACTTATCTGGTTCAGAAGCTCGAGCTCGATCTTGGCGTCAAGCTGTTCGATCGCAGCGGCCGGCGTGCCACACTGACGCCGGCGGGACGCGTGGTGGTCGAAGAAGGCCGCCGTCTGCTTGCCGCCGCGGAAGACCTCGAATGCAAGGCGAAGCGCATGGAACAAGGCTGGGAGCGAGACCTGTACGTGGCCGTGGACGAGATCATTCCGTTTGCGCTGCTATGGGACCACGTCGACGAGTTTTATAAGCTCAAGCTCGACACACGCCTGAATCTGTCGAAGGAAGTGCTGGGCGGCTCGTGGGATGCGCTGCTCACGCGCCGCGCGGACCTGATCGTCGGCGCAGCCGGCGACCCGCCGCCCATTCCGAATCTCGTCGCCAAACCAATCGGCTCGCTGCGGCATGTGTTTGTAGTCGCGCCGGATCATCCGCTCGCAGCGTTGCCCGCACCGTTGACGCTCGAAGAGGTCGCGCGTCATCGTGCGGTAGCAATCGGCGACACGTCGCGCAAACTCGCGCCGCGGACCATCGCAATTGCGGACCATCAGGAAGTGCTGACCGTTCCGACACTCGAAACCAAGCTCGCCGCGCAATTGCGCGGGCTTGCCGCGGGCACCATTCCCGAATGTCTCGCCGTCGACGCGCTGAAAAGCGGCGAGCTGGTTCAGAAAGAAGTGCTAGGCATGCGCGAGATCACACATTTCTATCTGGCGTGGCGCGACGACGAAACGGGCAAGGCACTGCGCTGGTGGGTGGAGCGGCTGGACCGGCCCGACCTGATCGACAGGGCCGTGCAAGAGCACATACTGCACGCGCAGTCCGACGGCTGAGTCAGGCCGCGGAACGTCGATTCTGCAATGCGGGGTGCGTGCGGCTTTAACGGGTGCCCGCTGCTTTGTCGGATGCTAGCGGCGGTATGCCTGCTCTGCAGGCTGATTCGTTTCTGCAGCTTTACCGACCATTCAGCGGCCTCAGTGACCTCAGTGGCCTCAGTGACCTCAGCGACCTCAGTGACCTTCACTCACCTGCGGCGGTCGTGAACGCTCGGTAAGCGAAGACCCCGCCTGCCCTAGCCCTTGCGCTTGCCCTTGTCCCAGAACGCAGCGTCGCATCGCAACCGACGCAGCGCGTGCGGCCGCGAGCACTTGCGCTGCCGCGTTGAAATCGTCGAACTCGCGTCCTTCGCTCACTTTTGCGCATGCGGACTCAAGCAGGCGCACCGCTTCGTCGGCGCGCCCTTGCGCGCACCAAAGCCGGCCGAGGCTGGTCGCTGCCCGCAACTGCAACGAAGCGCAGCCTTGCGCAAGCGACTCCTCCATCGCCGCGCTCAGACACGCCTGCGCATCCGTCGCGGCATCGCTGCCTGTGGGGGCGCCGGCGTCGTCGAGCAACAAGAGCTCGGCATGCACGCGCCGAAGTTCGACCACATACCAGTGGTCGCCGCTTTCGTCGCATTGGGCCAGTGCGCGCGTCACCGCTGCGATGGCCTCGTCGCGTCGGCTCGCGCCGGCTAACGCAAGCGCGTATTGCGCGATCAGCAGCGCGCGCTGCACGCCGTATCCCAGCGCGTCCAGTTCATCCAGTGCCACGCGATAGGCGTGCAGGCGCTCGGGTCTCACGTCGTCGAGCGAACGCAGGTATTCGTCGAAACAGCGCGCACACGCTTGCGATACGCCCAGGCCCGTGCGCGCGGACACATTGCGCAGCAACGCGATGGCAGCCTCCGCGCGCTCGCGCATGCCCGAGAGCAACGCGAGCGGAATTTCCGCTTCGACCAGCACGTAGCACGTCACGATCGACTGCTCCTGCGCACAGGCACTCACGACGCAGGCTTGCGCAAGCTCGAGCGCTTCGTCGCGCGAGCCCTGCAACCACAGCAGCCGCGCCAGCGTCGCGCGTCCCACCACGCTCTGATCGACGGACTGGCCCAACGGCAGGCCGTGCTGCAGCGTATCCGAATGCAGCAGAAAGCGTTCGAGCGACGCCCGCGCCTGTTGCTGATTACCCGCATAGTGCCAGGCTATGCCGAGAAGCCGCGAAGCAAGAATGCCATTGCTGGCGTCACCTGTTTGCGCCGCGAGCGACGCAAAACGATGTGCAAATGCCAGCGCATTGCGCGCCGAACCCGAGGACTGGCTCGCATTCCACATGCCCCATAACGCGCGTGCTTCGAATGCGCGGTCGCCGAGCGCGATGGCGAGCGCGAGAACTTCGGCCCATACCGAGAGCGTTTCGCGGTTCGGTCCATTCACGTAGACGAGCGCAGCACCGAGCGCTGCGAGCAGTTGCATGCGCACTCGCAGATGCCGCGCAGACTCCGACGCGCCATGCGTTTGCGCGACGCATTCGAGCGCGCGCCGCGCCCATGCGCAGCACTCATCCACCAGCGACAGCTCGTACAACAGCGCGACCACCTTGACCGCGAGCTTTTCCGCGAGCGCGTCGTCGCCTTTTGACGAGAGCGCCCAGCCAAGAGCCGCGCGCAGGTCGTCGAGCGAGTCGCGCATGCGCACATGCCAGCCGTCGGCGTCGGTCTGCGCGGCACGCGTTTGCGGCGACATCTGGCGCTCGATCAGTCCCGCGAAGTAGCGCGCGTGATTGAGCGTGACGGCGCGCCGCTCGCCGTTGTCGTCGAGCTTTTGCAGCGCGTACGCGCGTGTGGTTTCGAGTAGCCGATAGCTCGCCTTGCCGCGACCAACCCGCGCGACCACGAGCGACTTTTCGACGAGACCCGAAACCGCCGCGATCACCTCCGCTTCGTGCAGGCCGTTGTTGGCGACCACAGCGATTGCCGCGTCCATCGAAAAGCTGTTCACGAAGATGCCGAGCCGGCGCAGCGTGGTGCGCTCGGCGTCGTCGAGCAGACCGTGGCTCCAGTCGAGCGTGGCCTTAAGCGTCTGATGCCGCGGCAGCGCGGTGCGGTTGCCGCCTGTCAGCATGTCGAGGCGGTCGTCCAGATGAGCGGCGAGCGTTTCGATGCCAAGTGCCGCCGCCCGTGCTGCCGCGAGTTCGATGGCAAGCGGTATGCCGTCGAGCCGGCGGCATACGGTGCCGGTGAGCTGAATGCTGCGCTCGTCCGACGAAAAGCGCGCGTCCATGGCGCGGGCGCGCGAGAGAAAGAGCTGCACCGCGCTGCATGCGAGCGTCTGCTGGCTCGGGTCGTCCTGCGCGGGCACGTCGAGCGAAGCGACCCAGTACAGGTGTTCTTCGGCCACGCGCAGCGGCTCCCGGCTCGTGGCCAGCACGCGCACTTGCGGGCCCGCGTTCAGGAGTGCTTCGGCCAGTTCGGCGGCCGGGCCGAGCACGTGCTCGCAGTTGTCGAGCACGCACAGCACGCGCCGTTCGCCCCACTCGCTGCTGACCCGTTTGAGCGTGAGCGGGCCGCTCGCCTTGCTCACGCCCACGCTCGCGGCGAACATGGCAAGCACGCTGTTGGCATCCGAGGTCGACGCAAGCGGAATCACGTAGACACCGTCCGGATACTGTCCAACAAGGCTGCGCGCGACTTCGACCGCGAGGCGCGTTTTGCCGATGCCGCCCGCGCCGAGCAACGTAACGTGACGCGCCGACGCGAGCGCGTGCGCGACGTCGCGCAGTGCGTCGTCGCGGCCGATCAGCGGCGAGAAACTGGCGGGCAGGTTGTGCGCAACCGGAGCCGGGGCGCTTGCCTGTTGATCGGGTGCATGACCGTCGGCGCCGGGTGCGGCAGACGCGTTGCCGCTCTCAGGCGGCAGCGGCCATTGCCGTGCGACGAGCCGGTAGCCTCTTCCCGAGACGGTCTGTATGAGTCCGCGGCTCTCGCCGAGCACCTTGCGCAGCGCGGACATGTGAACCTGCAAATTGTTTTCTTCAACGATGGTGTCGGGCCACACCTGCTTCAACATATCGTTCTTCGAAACAAGTTCGCCTTTTGCGGCGATCAGAACGGCGAGCATGTCGAAGGCGCGGCTGCCGATGCGCACGGCTTGCCCATCGACGACCAGTTCCCGACTGGCCAGGTCCACCTGTAGCGGGCCGATGCGGATCATGAGGCGGTATCCAGAACACGTGGGATGACGATGCAGCCGGGCAACAGCCGCCCGGCAATGAGTCCCCGAAGTCTAGACTAACCGCAATTACGCATGCGCGGAAAAAACTGAACCTATCGTTCAAAATTTTTGTATTGAGCGAGCGGATGCTGAACATCGACCACCGAGGCCAGAATCATCGCGGCAGCATTGACGGGCACGGAGCTGCGCACGCGCGGCTTGTAGATCGGATCGTTCCGGCGGATTGTCGCGCCGCTCAATGCGCAGCGGCCCTTCAATCTTGCGCGGCAACTGATCCACACCTGGTCCGCATAGCGGCACAGCGTGGCGTCCTGCCAGAGCACCGCAATCGACGTGTCAGACAGACGCTCGATCACTTCGACCTGGCGGTGCCGCGACGGTCCGCCGGCGGCCTCGCGCGTGAGCGGCACGGCACGATAGACACTGGCTTCGGTGTCGTTGCGATAGCCGGCCACCAGCCGCTCGATCACGTGATTCCACACCAGCGCACGGCTGCTCTCCTGCTGATGCTCATGTTCGTGCACGTGACGCTGCCCGCTTTCATCTTCGCCACGCAAGACCCGGCAGCGTTCATGGTGCCCGCCCGCTTCGTGCCGGGCTGCATGCGTGCGTGGCGTGGCGCGGGGTTCGATCTGCATCGCAATACTCCTCGAAAATTGGCCAGGCGGCCGTGCGGGAGCGAGCGCGCTCCTTGCTGCGTCACGCTGCGTCATGGGCCGGGCGCCGCCTCATAGTTGACCGGCACCCAGTCGTAAGTAGCGCCGTTTTTGCGGATGTGCCCGAGGCCAGGAAATGCGATGTGCGCCGCGCCGATCAGATAACGCTGCGCGGCGGCGAGTTCGAGCGCGCCGCGCCGCGAGCGTTGCGCTGCTGCGGCGTCGGTATCGTATTCGACCGAGGCTGTCGGGTTCTGCAACTGGATCGCAGCCACATGCACGATGTCGCCCCACACGAGCAGATGCTGCCCACCGCTTTCCACCAGATAGCCGGTGTGGCCCGGCGTGTGTCCCGGTAGCGCGATGGCCCGGACGCCCGCAACGAGTTCAACGTCGCCATCGAACGGTTTGAAGCGGCCCGCGGCTGCATACGGCGCGACGCTCGCTCGCGCGGCGTCGAAGAACGTGCCGAGAAAGTCCGGCGCTTTCGATCTGTTCGCGGGATCGAGCCAGTAGTCGGCTTCGGACCGGCTCGCGCGCACGATCGCATTCGGAAACGCCAGCGTGCCGTTAGCGACGATGCCGCCCACATGATCCTTGTGCAGATGCGTGAGCAATACTTCGTCTATCTGCTCCGGCCGATAGCCGGCTGCGCGCAGATTCGCGAGCAGCTTGCCGCAGCAATCGCCATACAGCACGCCCGCTCCGGTGTCGATCAGGACCAGCTTCGCGCCGGTGTTGATCAGAAACGCGTTGATCGAGCCTTGCACCGGCGCACTCAGAAAGTCGCGCGCGAGGTCCCGCGCGATTTCGTCCTTCGAGACGTCCTCGAGCACCGTGTCGACCGGAAACGGATGCGTGCCGTCAAGCAACGCAGTCACTTCGAACTTGCCGAGCATGAGCCGGTAAAAGCCCGGGCCCTGGTACTTCACTTGCGGCGCGGCCGCGAATGCCGCGCTACCGAACATGCTGATAACCACGCCCAGCATCAGCATGCAACGCGCGGCCGCCTGCCGAGTCCAGCCACGTCGAAACGACTTCATCTTCTGCTCCATCAAGACTTGACCGCCAGCGTGGTCGGCTGGCTCAAATAGGCATGTATCTGCGCGACGACCGCTGCACCGTCGCCCACCGCCGCGGCCACGCGCTTGGCCGAGTCGGAGCGCACGTCGCCGACCGCGAACATGCCCGGCACGCTCGTCTCGAGCGGATAGCGCACGCCGGCTGCGGCCACCTCCTGTGCGCTTCTTGCCGCGCCCGTCACGACAAAGCCGCGGTTGTCGAGTTCGACACCGCTTGCCGCGAGCCAATCGGTCTTGGGGTCGGCGCCGATAAAGAGAAACAGATGCCGCGTGGCCACCACTTCGTCCTCGCCGCTTTGCTGATGACGCACATGCACCTGCGTGAGACCCGCTTCGTCGCCTTCGAGCGCGCTCAGCGTGCAGCCCGTGCACAAGGACACATTAGGCAGCGAGCCGATCCGGTCGATCAGATACTTCGACATGCTCGCGTTCAGATCGCGGCCGCGAATCAGGAGGCGGATGCTGCGCGCGAAGTTGGCGAGAAACACCACGGCCTGCCCAGCCGAATTGCCGCCGCCGATCAGCACGATGTCCTGCCCTTTGACGAGCTTCGCTTCGATCGTCGACGCCCAGTAGTAGGTGCCGCGACCTTCGTAGCGCTCGAAGCCGGGCACCGTCGGCTTGCGATACGCCGCACCGCTTGCCACCACCACCGTGCGTGCGGTGATGCGCTGACCGTCGACGAGCTTCAGCGTGAACATGTCGTCATGCCGGCGCACCTCGGTGACCTTGCCCGGGATCGCGAGATGCGCGCCGAACTTGAGCGCCTGCTGGAACGCCCGCGCGGCCAGCGCCTGGCCCGAGATGCCGGTCGGAAAGCCAAGGTAGTTTTCGATGCGCGAGCTCGCGCCCGCCTGGCCGCCCGGCGCACGCTGATCGAACACGGCGACAGACAGCCCTTCGGTAGCCGCATACACCGAGGCAGCGAGCCCAGCCGGCCCCGCGCCGACAATCGCGACGTCGTACCGATGCGACTGTTCGAAGGTCGGCACGAGTCCGAGGCACGACGCGAGCTGCGCTTCGTCCGGCGCACGCAGCACATGACCATTGGGGCAGAACACCAGCGGAAAATCGGCGGGGCCCGTGGTCATGCCGCCGAGCAGCGCGACGGCTTCGGGATCGGAGCGCGCGTCGATCACGGTGGCGGGATACGCATTGCGGCGCAGGAAGCCCTGCAAACCGACGAGCCGCGCGTCGTCGCCATTGCCCACGATGATCGGCCCGAGCCCCTGCTCGATCAGCCCCAGCCGCCGCAGGATCAGCGCCCGCATGATGTGCTCGCCGAGTTGGGCGTCGGCGACGATCAACGCGCGCAGGCGCTCGGGCTCGATCACGAGCGTTTCCACGTCGGTGAGCGCGAGTCCGTCGATCAACGCGGGCTTGCCGGACAGTTGCGCCATCTCTGCCATGAAGTGCCCGTCGTCGTGTTCGGTGACGAGCGTCGAGCGGCCGAAGCTGTCGCGCGAGAAAATGCGTACGCGCCCATGCAACAGCACGAAGAGGCCGAGCGCGACCTCTCCCGTCTTGAAGATGAGTTCGCCGGCTTTGAAGCTCATCGGCCGCGCGAAACGCCGCACGCTCTGAATCTCCGCTGCCGACAGACGCGGAAACATCTGATGACGCCGGTATTCGAGCGACGAATACGGAAACTCCAGCTCGGACGGTTGCGATGTGTCGGGCGACACACTCGAAGTGCTCATTACGACGACCCTCCTCTATTCATGACGGCCAGTGTCAAGCCCGCGCCGATTGACACTGGCCGCTTTCCGGCTGGTGTTGCCTCGTGCCGCCTGTTTCGTTTGCCTGGTGTGGCCTGGCGCTGCCAGGTTTTTGCCTGCGCTTGCCTGCGCTTGTCTGTCTTGCCTGGCCGTTGCCTGCTACCAGCCGAACTTCAGTTCCGCGCCGACATAGTCTGCATTGCGTGCGCCGAGCTCGCGCAGCGACGGCCCGACCTGGAAGTGCACGGCCTCGAGCGCCGCGGCCAGATTGGCCGTGACCGCCCAGTCGGCGCGCAGTTGCGTATAGAAGCCCGTCCAGCGCCCGCCGCGTCCGGCCGTGCCCGGCACGACCGCCGAGCCTTGCTGGTAAACCGCGTCGGCCGTGGTCTCGCGCCATTGCAGGCCGACGCCCGCGAGCAGCGAGAGCTTGCTGGTGGGCTTGACGATGAGCGTGGGCTTCACGTGAATCAGGTTCGTGTAGCCGGTGTAGCCGGCGAGCGCGAAGTAGTAGCCGTTCGGAAACAGCGGGTTGAACGTGCCGAGACGCCCGTCGCCCGGATGGCTGTCGCCCGAGGCGGCGTCGACCTGGATACCGACGCGCGGCGTCCACGGCGCGGTTGCGAAGGTATAGCCCGCGAGCGAGCCGACGGCCCATGCGCCGATTGTTCTCGTGCCCACATGCCCTGACTGATACATCGCCTCGACGTCCCAGTCCGCGTGGCCGAGCGTGCCGGCATAGCGCGCGTCGAACACGTCGCGGTGCTCGTCGCCGGCCGCGTCGAGAAAGCGCGCGTTGCTGCGGTTGTAGCGCGAGTAATACGCCGACACGTCGCCGGGACCGACGCCCTTGCGCTCCACGCGCACGCCGCTGAACGTGAGGTGCCGGTTCGACACATCGTCGAAATCGCTGTTGTAGCGGTACTGGACCGGCTGCGTTGCATAGGCGATCCAGCGCCACGGACCGGTCTCGTAGTCGGCCCAGATCGCGTCGAACGCCTGGCGCACGTTAGGGCCGTCGCGCACGGAAATGAAACGCTGCAAGTCGAACGCCATCTCCTGGCGGCCAATGCGGAACTTGACGACGCCCGGCCCCAGCGGCTCGACCACGGCGACAAACGCCTGGCGCAAGTCGAGCGGATTCCTGTCGACCGGCGAGACGAGGTCCTTGCCGAACGGACGCGCGTCTTCGAATTGCGTGAAGAACTGCACGTGCGGACCGAGCCGCACGTCGGCGTGCACTTCGAGACGCTGCAGCAGATAGGTATCGTCACGCGGTGCGCCGAGACCGAAGAGCGGCGCGTCGTTCATTTCGAGGCGCTCGCGCAGCACGACGCCGAGCGACACATACGCGTCGGGATTGCCGAATAGCGGGATGTACTTGAGTGAATCGAACGGACGCTTGGGCACACACGGATTGGCAAGCGCAGCCCAGTTTTCCTGCCAGCGGTTGAACATCACCGTGGGACGCGCGCAAGAGGCGGCCGATGCGGGGGCGCTCAGGGCCGTGGTGTCGTCGGCGCTGCCGAGTGCGGTGTCCGCGGCCATGACGGGAAACGCTGCGCCGAGCCCTGCCGTGAGGCCGGCGCTAATGCTGCCGCGTACGAGCCATGTGCGCCACGCGGCGCTCGACATGGCCCGCGCACGCCGCCGGGACTGCGCGCTCGCTGCTGCTCGCGGCGCGCGCGTGGCTGCCGCGAGCAGCGCCTTGATCGCGCTCGCTTTAGCGGCCATCGTGCACTTCGGCGATGTATCCGCCCGGGAATTCGAGTACGGCCGTCTTGCCGGAGGCGGTCGCGTACGGCGCGTACAGCACCTTGGCGCCGGCCGCTTGCGCACGCTGCAGCGTTTGCGCGACATCGTCGACGGCATAGCCGGTGGTTTCGCGGCCAAATGGGAACGGCAGCTTGCCGTCGGTGACGAACACGACCATGCGGCCAAAGCCCGAAGTCAGCCGGATCTCGCGAATGGTTTCGCCTTTGCGGCCAATCACGCCTGCATCGGCGCGCGGATTATCCGACACCACTTTGCCATGCGAGAAGTGCAGCCAGCGGCGCACGAAGTTGTCCGCCTCGTAGCGCGACACGTACACGCGGTTATCCGGCACGCTTTGCAGCGGCGCGTAGTTCGGCGCCTTGGTGTGCCAGTAGAGCTGCATCGTGAGACCGCCCGGCCACTGAATGATCGCGTCCTTGCCGATCGGATCGTCGAAGCTGTCGACCAGCACGTCGGCGCCCGCCGCGCGCGCGGCCTTGACCGCGTCGTCGATGTCGCTGACCAGGTAGCCGGTGCGCTCGTTTCCGAACGGGTACGGCACTGGCGTTTCGAAGCCGAACACCGACAGCATGCCCACCGGTGTCTGCACGTATTGCGAGGCAGTGCGGCTAGGCGTCGGCGTCACGGTGAAGACGGCACGCGGCGAGGCCTTGCCGCCGAACGTCGCAACAAAGCTGTTCACGAATGCGTCGAGATCGGCCGACGCCACGTAGACGTGCGTGGTGTCGTATTGCGGACCGACCGACACATCCGCATGACGCGCGGCCAGTGCAGTTTTCGCGCTGGCGACTTCCGGCGGACCGGCATCGGCGAAAGCTGAGGTGAATGGCGCGAGGCCGATCAGCAGCGCGGCAGACACCGCCGCGACAGGACGAAAAACAGTAAGCGATTGGAACGTACGCATGATCTGATGATATGAAAATAGGGGTTGTGCGATGGAGTGGATAGAAGAGCGGCACAGCCGCATTGGAGCCCCATGTGAGCCGCGCATGCAAGCTCCGCGTGAGAGTCGTAAGTATGCCGGCCGCGCATGCGGTTCAGCCGCCCTCTTTCGCGGCGCCCACCGCGGGTGTCTGTTTCGCCGCGTCAGCCGACGAAGACGCAGCGCTCTGAACCGTCGCGTTCTGCGTGAAGAGCTGCCCCTTCACGGCCGGTATCGCGTGTTCGCCCAGCACCATGCCGAGCAGACCGGCGAGCGCGATCAACGGCGGCGCCGGCGACTGCACTTTCAGCAGCCAGTAAAGCAGTCCGACGCCGAAGCCAACGCCCAGTGAAATAATGTAGCCCATGTCAATCTCCGTATCGAAGCCAGACTCAGTTCGGCCATTCCGAACCGAGCACCAGCCCGCAAAAATTCATCCGCCGGTAGTTGGGGTCCCAGCGGTCCAGCACGTCGGCATTGACGGTGCCGAACGTCGTGTCCGGACGATGCTCCATGCCGCGTGCGTAGTCCTCGAGCAGCCGCTTCTTGAAGCCGGCTTCGCGCGGGCAGGTCTCGACGATCTCGTCGCGCTGCTGCGCGGTGAATTCGTCGTAGCGCGCGCCGCGCACGTCCATCTGCACTCCCGCGGCGAGCAACGCCGCGAGCGGCGCCAGATGCTCGGGAATGCCCGGCGTCGTATGCAACGCGATAGCCAGCCAGACTTCTTCGATCGCGCTTGCGGGCGCCTCGTGCTCGCGCATGAACTCGCGCGCCGCGTTCGCGCTGTCCACCTCGTAGCGGCGCGCCGAATGCCGATGCGCTGCACCGAGGCCCACGTTGTGGAACATCGCCCCCACATACAGCAGCTCGAGGTCGAACGCCAGGTTCTCGCGATAACCCGTCAACGCGCCGAACAGAAACGAGCGCCGCGCGTGATGGAACATCAGCGTGGACTCCGTGGCGCGGATGCGCTCAGTCGCCCCGCGAGCCATCGCACTGTCGGGCATGGCGATGCCTGCAATGGTCTGCTTCATGTCACCTCCTCCATGTGACGCATCGCCTGCGATGCGCGCGGGCCTCTTTCCGGCGGGCCCTCGTCCTCACATCGCTTTACTGTTTCACCCTGCCGCGCAACCCTGCGCCGGCGCCATGCATGCTGCGCACGCTGCCGACCCCGCGAAAAAGACGCCGGTTGCGGCCACGGCGGGCCATCGTCCGATGCACCGGCAGCGTACCGATTGCCGGCGATAAAAGCCTTGGCGCCGACTTAAAAACTCTGAAGCGAAGCCACGCCGTACTACGGCGGGCGCACTCACAGTGCCAGTTCGTGGAAACGCCGCATGCCGTCGCGAATCCATTGCAGCAGGCCGCCGCCTGCCTCGCCGCTGTCGGCCGGCGCCAGCAGCATCTTTTCGCTTTCGTGATGAACCGAGAGCAGCCGGCACATTTCGCGCGCAACTTCCGGCCGCCGCGCGAGCACCGGCGTGAGCGCCTCCTTGTCGAGGCGGAACACCGTGGCCCGCGTCAGCGCGCGCACGACCACGCCGGTGCGGACGCCTGCGAGGATTCCAGACTGGCCGACCGAGTCGCCGGGCGCGAGCCGGCGCAGTTCGAGCTCGCTGCCCTCCTTCGGCACCACTGCTCTCGCGACGCCACGCGCGAGAATGTGCAGCTCGTGGCCGCCCTCCTCGGCGGCGCTGTAAATCGTTTCGCCGCTATCGAACTCGTGCAGCCTGAGTTGCGCGGCCAGCTCGGCGATCTCCGCGTCGTCCAGCGTCTGGAAAATCAGCACGTTGCGCAGCAGCCGGCGCTTTTCGTCGAAAGGCTCGCCTGCCGGCTCTGCCACCGACAGTGGCCGCAGCACCACCCCGCGCGACAGCAGATGACGGTGCGCGAGGTCGTAAAGATCGTTGCGCACGGCGATCTTCCTCGTCCACGTGTCGACATAGCAGACGATCTCGTATTCGATCGCATCGTTGGTCGCGCGTTTCACGCTGATCAGTGGCTTCGGCTCGGCAAGCACTTCCGGCGAACTGGCGGCGGCGTGCGCGAGCGCCTGCAGCACGGTGGCGGGGCGAATCGACGGGTTGACCGGCAGCACCATGCTCACGCCGTGCGTGTGCATCGGCTGGTTGGCATTGACGATATTGGTGCGTGCCGCCGCGCTGTTCGGAATCACGACGATGTTGCCCTGCGCGTTGAGCAGGCTGGTCGCGCGCCAGTTGCTCTCCACCACGCGGCCTTCCACTTCGCCGATGGTGATCCAGTCGCCGATGCGAAACGGCTGCGTCGCGTTGAGCACGACGCCGGAAAACACGTCGTTCAGCGTGCTCTGGATCGCGAGACCCAGCACCACAGCCACGGCGCCGGAGGTGGCGAGCAGCCCGCGCACCGGCAGTTGCAGAACGAATGCAATTGCGCCGACCGCTGCCGCCAGAAACACAAGCGCGCCGAGCACGTCCTGAAAGAGGCGCTCCTTGTGCCATGTTTCAGGCAGCACCAGGCGGTCGAGCACCACCGTCAGGAGCCGCGCGCCTTGCAGCCACCACACGACCTCCAGAATCTGCGCGAGCAGATGACGCACCGGCTCGCCCGGCCACGGCGCCTCGCGCAGCGGATTCATGCCGTGGGTAAACAGCACGTAGCTCGACAGGCCGAACATCAGCGCGCGCAAGGCGAGCCGCGCGCCGCGGCTGCGGCGCCCCATGAAGCGCCACGCGAGGAAGTCGAGAACCAGAATGCCGAGCCCATAGAGCACGCCATCGGTCAGAGTCGGCATGATGGTTCCCGCTTACGACGAAGCATTGAAATGCGTGAGGTAACCGCTGGCGCAGCGCTTCAGAACGCGAAGCAGCTGCAGCCGAGCGCGCCCCAGAAGCCGTTCGAATCGCTGACCGGTACGTTCTTGCGCCATGCCCAGCCGTGCGCGTGGGCATGCACGCCGCACAGGTTCACGCAGCCGTCGACGCAGGCGAGCGCCGTCGGCTTGTAACGGCTGTAGCCGCCGAACTCGGCGACGGGCGACCAGGACGGACTCACCGGCAGCGCGGGCGGCGCGAGCGGCGAGAACTCGTCGGCGGCGTAGACGACCTTGCCGCCCACCACCGTCAGCACCGATTCGAGGTACTTGATGCGGGTTTCGTCGACGGTGAAATAGTCGTCGCTCAGCACCGCGAAGTCCGCGAAGTGGCCCGGCACGAGTGCGCCCTTGCGGTCGTCTTCGCTGGAGAACCACGCGCTGCCCACCGTGTAGCGGCGCAGCGCCTCCATGCGGTCGAGCCGGTTCGCGCTCGAGTACATCGCCGTGCCGCCGACGGTCTTGCCCGACACCATCCAGTAGAGCGACACGAAGGGGTTGAAACTGGCGACGCGCGTGGCGTCCGTGCCTGCACCCACCGGCAGTCCCGCGTCGAGCATCTGGCGAATCGGCGGCGTGTGCCTGACGGCCTCTTCGCCATATTGCTGAATGAAGTACTCGCCCTGATATGCCATGCGATGCTGGATCGCAATACCGCCGCCGAGCGCCCGGATCCGCTCGATGTTTTTCTGCGTGATGGTTTCACAATGGTCGAAGAACCAGCGCAGCCCGTCGAACGGAATGTCGGCGTTCACGCGTTCGAACACATTCAGGAAGCGCTCGATGGATTCGTTGTAAGTGGCATGCAGACGGAACGGCCAGCGATTGGCAACCAGCAGCCTCACCACCGCCTCGAGTTCGGCTTCGAGCGTATCGGGCAAGTCGGGCCGCGGTTCGAGAAAGTCCTCGAAATCCGCCGCGGAAAACACCAGCATTTCGCCGGCGCCGTTCACGCGCAGAAAGTCGTCGCCTTCGCCGGGCTTGGTCATCTTCACCCACTTCGCGAAGTCTTCAATCTCCTTCTTGGCGTTCTGCGTGAAGAGGTTGTAGGCGATGCGCACCGTCAACTCGTTGCGTTTGGCCATGTCCATGATGACCGCGTAGTCATCCGGATATGCCTGATAGCCGCCGCCCGCATCGATGGCGCTCGTCACGCCGAGCCGGTTCAGCTCGCGCATGAAGTGGCGCGTGGAATTGCGCTGGTCTTCCGGTGCGAGCTTCGGTCCCTTGGCGAGTGTGGCATACAGCAGGCCCGCGTTGGGGCGCGCGATCAGCATGCCCGTCGGGTTGCCGCGCTTGTCGCGCTGAATCTCGCCGCCCGGCGGATTGGGGGTGTCTTTCGTGTAGCCGACCGCGCGCAGTGCCGCCGCATTCAATAGCGCGCTGTCGTAAAGATGCAGGATGAACACCGGCGTATCCGGCGCGATCGCATTGATTTCCTCGAGCGTCGGACCGCGCCGCTCGGCAAACTGGAATTCGTTCCATCCGCCCACCACGCGAACCCACTGCGGCGCCGGCGTGCGCGCCACCTGCTTGCGCAGCATGTCGAGCGCATCGGCGAGCGAGGGTACGCCGTCCCAGCGCAGTTCCATATTGAAGTTCAGACCGCCGCGAATGATGTGCAGGTGCGAGTCGTTCAGACCTGGAATGACCGTGCGGCCTTTCAGATCGACATGGCGCGTGGCGTCGTTCGCGTGACGCATGACGGCGTCGCGCGAACCCGCGGCGACGATGCGGCCGTTGGCGACGGCGAGCGAATCTGCGAACGAACGTTTGTCGTCCTGCGTGGCGATCTTGCCGTTGAAGAAAACGACCTCGGCCGGGGTGAATCCGGATGACGGGTCCTGGGACATGACGGGCTCCGTAGGGGAAAGGACAGGCAGACTGATATGAACGACGTGCCGCGCCGGCTCACTGTACGAGCGAGGCGTTGCGAGCGCGCCCTGCGTGCCGTGCAGGTCGCGCTGGGCAAGTCGCGCTGGGTAAGTCAACTTGGATGCAGTCTATCGGCGGCGTCTTGCCGAGTCCTTGACGAAGCCCTTAATAGTTCTTAAAAGAACTGTCCGGCGAAAGAGATACAGCGCGCCTGCGCACGCGCCTCAGAATTTTTCATCTTTTCTGCATGACTTTATGCGCGCGGCGTTCCTACACTGGCAGCGCGGCAGACCTTCTGCCGGGCTGCCCGCTCATCTCCTCCAACGAGGACTCACAAAGACTCACAAGAACTCAAAGGACTCGCCATGAAAGACGCAAAAGAGGCGGCGGCGCATCGCGCGGCGCCGCTCAGGACGCCCAGCCGCCTGACCGAAGACGCGACGCGCGACATCGCCGCCGCGCTGACCACACTGCTTGCCGACGTGTTCGCGCTGTATCTGAAGACGAAGAATTTCCACTGGCATATGTCCGGCCCGTACTTCCGCGACTATCACCTGCTGCTCGACGAGCAGTCCAACCAGATCTACGCGACCACCGACCCGATTGCGGAGCGCGCCCGCAAGATAGGCGGCAAGACGTTGCGCTCGGCCGGGCACATTACGAAGCTGCAACGCATTGCCGATAACGACGCCGAGTTCGTGACGCCCGGCGACATGCTCGCCGAACTGCGCGAGGACAACCTCGCGCTCGCCGGCTATATGCGCGAAACGCATTCGCTGTGCGACGAGTACGGCGACGTGGCCACCGCGAGCCTGCTTGAAAACTGGATCGACGAAGCCGAACAGCGTGTGTGGTTCCTGTTCGAGTCGGGACGCCACGCGTGAGCCCGCGCGCCGCGGTCGACAGCGCCGCATCAACGGGCGGCGCGCACCGCGTCGCTCCAGCCACGCCGCATTAACAACAATTAAGCAATTTGAAGTACGGGTGATATGCGCGCCCGTACGATCTGCAACCCTGCGATGCGGCGTCACGTCCGCATTGCGACTCACGCATCGCGCATGAGCGGTGCACACCCATCACGGTACAGGTACGGAGAAAAGATTTGGCTAATTCATCCGCAGTTCCCTCGGCCAATCGCCGCCAGTTGCTCGCAGCAGGCGCAAGCGCGGCCGTGGCCGCGTTCGCCGCGCCCGGCGTCGCAATGGCCGCGGCACCGGCCGGCGGCAGCAGCCCTGCGGGCAACTCCCCTCATTCGAAGCACGTAGAGCAACACACCATGAACACGGTCACCACGAAAGACGGCACGCGCATTTTCTTCAAGGACTGGGGCACCGGTAAGCCGGTCGTCTTCTCGCACGGCTGGCCGCTCGACGCGGACGCGTGGGACGCGCAGATGCTGTTCCTCGTGCAGAAAGGTTATCGCGTGATCGCTCATGACCGCCGCGGCCACGGCCGCTCGGACCAGCCGTCGCACGGCAACGACATGGACACCTACGCCGACGACTTCGCGGCCGTGATGGACGCGCTGGATCTGAAGGAAGCGACTCTTGTCGGCCATTCCACGGGCGGCGGCGAAGTCGCTCACTATATTGGCCGCCACGGCGGTTCGCGCGTCGCGAAGGCCGTGCTGATCGGCGCAGTGCCGCCCATCATGCTGAAGACCGAAGCGCATCCGAACGGCTTGCCGATGTCCGTGTTCGACGGCATTCGCGCGAGCGTCGCGGCCAACCGCTCGCAGTTCTACAAGGATCTCGCGGTGCCCTTCTACGGCTTTAACCGGCCCAACGCCAAAGTCTCGCAAGGCGCGATCGACGAGTTCTGGCGCGAAGGCATGCTCGGTTCGATCAAAGGCCAGTATGAATGCGTCAAGCAGTTCTCCGAGGTGGACTACACGCCCGACCTGAAGAAGATGGACATGCCGACGCTGATCCTGCACGGCGACGACGACCAGATCGTACCGATCGACGCCTCGGCCCGCCTGTCGGCGAAGATTCTCAAGAACGCTACCCTGAAGGTGTATGCCGGCGCGCCGCACGGCATGTGCACCACGCACGCCGACAAGGTCAACGCCGACCTGCTCGAATTCTTGCAGAGCTAAGGGCGCGGGGGCCGCGGGCCTTGCTCACGAGCGGCTCGCGGCCCGGTTTGCGCCGGCCCTTTCGCGCATCCTTAGCACCCTTAGCACACTCTTGGCTCGATTAGCACCATTAGCACCATTAGCACAATTAGCACCCTTAGAACCACCCGCACGCGACGCAAAGCGGCGCAGGCGGCGTATGTGCATTTCCCAATTGCCGGGGAACCGGCATAATGACAATTCACTTACATTTAATTATGTCCGAGTAAATTAGCGGCATGCAGTCGGGGGCTGCGACGAACCGAGGTGACGACCATGTTCAACCCAACCCTTGCATCCGCCGCTTCTTCGGCTTGCGCGGATCCCGCCGCGCGTCGCAAGGACTCGCTTGGCTGTCTGTCGAGTCAGTTGCAGCAAGACTTCGAGCTCGATACCGGCGAGTTCCGCTTCTATCGCAAATGCACGCGCGGCAGCGAGACGAACCCGGTCGCGCTGGACGGCTCCGACCGCGGCTTTCTCATCGGTGTCTCGCTTGGTACCGGACACCGCCGTCGCATCTATTCGCAACATCGCTGGACGACGCACGAGTTCGAGCGCGACTCCGTGTACGTTCGCAATTTCGCCGACGACTATCGCGCCGAACTGCTGGGCGGCTTCGACTTCGTGCTGATCGAACTGTCGCGCGCGTTTGTCAGCGACACCTGCCATGAGCGCGGCGGCAGCGGCCTCGCGCGCATTGCCACGGTCGCGGGCAACAAGGACCCGGTGCTCGGCCATCTCGCTCAGGTGCTCGCGCTCACACTGCAAGCGCAACACAAGGCCAGTCCGCTTTTCATCGAACAGCTCGGCGTGACGATCGGCACGCATCTGCTCGACCGTTACGGCGAGCCCGCGCGTGGTTCGGATCGGATAAGCCGGCGTCTGTCCGCATGGCAGGAAGCGCGTGCCAAGGACATGCTGCTTGCCAAGGCACAGGGCAATGTGTCCATTGAAGAAATCGCCGCCGCCTGCAACCTCTCGCGCAGCTATTTCATTCGCGCGTTTCGCGAGACCACGCAGCGCACGCCGCATCAATGGCTGCTCGAGCGGCGCGTCGAAGAGGCGCGCGAACTTCTGAGACGCTCAGACCGTTCGCTGTCCGATATCGCCATTGCCTGCGGCTTCTCGGACCAAAGCCACTTCACGCGCACGTTTTCGCAACTGGTCGGCACGCCCCCTGGACATTGGCGTCGGCAGGCCGGGCGTTAGGCGGCTGGCCACAGTCGCCGGCGCTGCAACGCGCGGCACGCGCGGCATGCGAGACGGCGCGAGGCGTGCCAAGCCTTTGGCTCGTCACACTTTCCAACAAAGATCGCACTAACCGACAAGACGACGCGGCCCGGATACGGTAATTTCTGCCATGCCGCTTGCACGTTTTTCCTCTCGAGCCCCTTGTCCCGGAAATTGAAAACGACATGATTGAACTAGGCCGCTTTCAAATCGATCTGGAGCTGCGCACCTTGTGGCGTGACGGCGAACGTGTGCCGCTCGGCTCGCGCGCGTTCGAAATTCTCGCGATCGTCGCGAAGGCCGAAGGCCGCCTCGTCACGAAAGACGAGTTGATGGACGCGGTGTGGCCCGACACCATCGTCGAAGAAAACAATATTCAGGTCCATCTGTCCGCGTTGCGCAAGATCCTCGGCGCGGACCGCGATCTGATCCTGACCGTGCCCGGGCGCGGCTATCGGCTCGTGCCCCGGCAACGGACGACCGCCAATGCGGCGGCCGGCCACCCGCTCCCGCCGCAGCGCATGCAGCTGGTCGGGCGCGATGCGGCAGTCGCACAGATCCGCTCGATGCTGGCCGACGTGCGCGTGCTGACGCTCGTCGGCGCGGGCGGCATCGGCAAGACGAGCCTCGCCGTCGAAGCCGCACGGCAAGCCGCGGCGGATTTTCCGCAGCCCGTGTGGCTCGTCGAACTCGCAACGCTCGGCACGCGCGACGACGTGCTCGCGGCCATCGCACAAGGCTGCGGCTTGCCGGTCGAACACACCACGCCGAGCCTTCTTCAGATCGCGGCGGCGCTCGCCGAGCGCCGCCTGCTCGTGCTCGACAATGCCGAGCATGTGATCGCGCATGTCGCGGAAGTGGTCGAAGCGCTGGCCGCCGCGAACGCGGACTTGCGCGTGCTCGTGACAAGCCGTGAACCTCTGCGGATCATGGCCGAAGCGGTATTTCGCGTCGAGCCGCTCGAGGTGCCGCAGCCCGGCAGCGCCGACGCCGAGATCCTGCAGCAATCCGCCGTCAACCTGTTTCTGCTGCGCGCCAACTCCATGCAGCGCGATATCGGCACAAACAGTACAGAGCTGCGGCTCGTCGGCGAAATATGCCGGCGGCTCGACGGCATTCCGCTCGCGCTCGAACTGGCGGCGGCGCGCGTGGTGACGCTTGGCGTGGTCGGCGTGCACCAACGGCTCGACGATCGCCTCGCGATACTCGCGGGCGGCTATCGCACCGCGTTGCCGCGCCATCAAACCTTGCGTGCGACCTTCGACTGGAGCTTCGCGCTGCTCGACGCGAAGTCGCAGGCACTGTTTCGCAGAAGCGCAGTGTTCGGCGGCGTATTCAGCTTTGAAGCGATGTGCGCGGTGGCCTGCGACGCGTCGCTGACCGTGGCCGATGCAATCAGCGCAATCAGCGAGTTGCTCGCCAAGTCGCTGGTGAACGTAGAGTTCGACGGGCCGGTGGCGCGCTACCGGCTGTCGGAATGCACCCGCGCCTACGCACTCGAAAAACTGCAGGCCGAGGGCGAGCGTCAGGAACTGGCCGTGCGCCACGCGCGCTACCTGTCCGAGTGCTTCACCACGCACACGGCGCAAACCGTGCGGGGCAACGCGCACAGTGCCGCCGCGCTCGAGCACGCACTGGACGACGCGCGCCACGCCTACGACTGGGCCTTTTCAGCGGAGGGCGATGTGCAACTGGGCATCGAGCTCGCGTCGAATCTCACGGCTGCGCTGCTCGACGGCGGCATGATCGCCGAGTGCTGCGAACGCGCGGAGCGCGCCGTGGAAGCCCTGGACGCGCTGCCCGCGGCAAGCGTCGACGCCCGCGACGAAATGCGCGTGCGCACGGCGCTCGCCTCGGCGCTACCGCACGTGCGCGGCTCCGTGCCGAAGTCCGAGCAATTGTGGCGCAAGGTCTACGCGCTCGCCACCCAGCGTGCCGACAACGAATACCAGGCGCGTGCGCTGTGGGGTTTGTGGACAACGATGATTTCGAGCGGCGACATCCACGCCTCTGCGCAATTCGCCGCTCGCTTGCAACAGCTCGCGCAGCAAAGCGACAACCTCTGGCAGCAAACGCTGGCCGACCAGATTGCCGCCATCTCGCAGCACTGCCTCGGCCATCATGCGCTCGCACGGACAGAACTGCTGCGCACGAGAAACCGCTTTGCGGAGCTCGAATACAGCGGACTGCGCGACAACACTATTCCCGTCGATCCGCTCGTCTACTGCAACGGCACGCTCGCGCGCATTGCATGGCTGGAGGGAAACTGCGGCGAGGCGATGCGGCTCGTCGACACACTCGTTGGCCTCGTGCGGCCCGACATCATGGAGCCTTCGCTCACGCACACGCTGGGGGCATCGGCAGCGCCGCTCTCTCTGATGTGCGGGGACCTCGGCCGCGCGGCGGTGTATCTCGACATCATGCGCTCGCAGGTGGCACTGCACGGCCTGGATGTGTGGCGCGACTACTGCAACTGCTTGTCCGCGTACCACGATATTCTCAGCGGTGAAACGCAACGCGGCATCGCGCTGCTGGAAAGTTCACTCGACGCGCTGATCGCACGAGGCTTCCGGCGGCTGATCACGCTCTTCATTGCCGCGTATGCAGAGGCGCTGGTGGAAGCCGGACGGCTGCACGAAGCGGCGCGCCGGCTCAACGAAGCGCTGCAGTTCTGCGAGAGCAATGGCGAGATGATGTTCGTGCCCGAGCTGTTGCGCGTTCTCGGCATCGCCGCGCGCGCGCAACAGCAGTTCTGCGACGCCGAAGCGTGTTTGACCAAAGCGGTCGCTATCGCTCGCCGGCAAGGCGCGAAGATGTGGGAACTGCGTGCGTGTCTCGCGTTGGCGGCGTTGTGGCGCGAAGGGGCCGACGAAGGGGCTGGCGAAGGGGCCGGCGACGGCGCGCGCGATACAAGAGCCCTTGAAATGCTCGAGCAGATCGCGCCTGATTTCGATGCTTCTTCAGGTGCGACGGACGTGCGCATGCTCTTCGACACGCTCGCGACTTTGCGCGAGGCACAACGCAAGAGCGGCACACCGGCGAATGCGGCACGGTCGGAAACACGTCGCCGCATTGCGCGCAAAGCGAACCGCAGCCTTGCGCGGGTCGATTAGATAGCACAAGCGAGATGCCGGGTTAATACGGCATCCGAATTATTTACCCCTACGTCGCATTTTCCCCTTTGGGGCGCTTCTGGCCGCCGTCGGCGGTTGCCTCGTCCGTGGCGGTATCCACGTTTTTCGGCGTCAGCACCGCGGGCATCGATGGATTTTCCGGCTGGGTGTAGCGCTCCTGCACGGCCGCCTTGATCCGCGCGAGGCTTTCGGCTGCATCGAGCGAAGCGTCCTGCTCGATTTGCCGTGCCTGCGCCGCGAGGTCCGGGTCGCCGATTTCCTTGTCGAACCAGTGCGAGTAGTCGCCCCGCTCGCGGTGGTACTGCCATGTGGGCGGATCGACACCCTCGGCAATTTCGACGAACAGCACCAGATTATGAGCGCGCAGATTCAATGCGTGCTCGGGCCCGCGGAAATAGAAACTGCGCTCGGGAATCAGCAGCCCTTCCGCATATTTGCGCCGGTGCCTGAGCCGGTGCTTGCTGCCCGGCTCGAGGCGGATCACGCCTTCAGGCGTGGGCGAGTCGAGGCGCCATAACAGCGCCTGCCCAGTTTCGAGTTCGGTTTCTTCCAGCTGCGGCACTGCCCTGTCGGTAGCTTTCGCGAGTTCCTGCACCGCCTTGCCGGCGCTCGGGCCCATGGCGAGCAGCAGGTTCACCTGGCGCAGGAATGCGCCATCGAGTTGTTGCGGCGACACGGTTATCGCGAGCGCGGTTTCCAGCGTCTGCGGGATGGTCTGGCTCGCGCCCGCCCAGCCGGCCGGAAACAGATGATGCGCCTCGTCGAACACGAGCCAATGCGGGCGCCCGGTTCGCATTCGCAACTGCTGCACCTCGAGCAGCAACGACGCGCAAAATGCCGGCCGCTCGGCGAGCGGCACGCGAAGCAGATTGACGGCCACTGCCGGACGCGGAGGCCGCAGCAGCAATTGCACGATTTCGTCGATCAGCGGCGCGGTGTGGGCGTCGCCGACCACGATCGTATCGTCGTCGTTCTGATAGTCACCCTCCGGGTCGATGATGCACAAGAGCTGGTGCATGCCCGCGAGGCGTTCGAGCAGACCCGCGCACGCGGTCGACTTGCCGCAGCCCGATTCGCCCGCGAGCAGCACGACCGAACCATGCGCGGCGCAGTAGACGTCGGGGGTTTTGCTGGCTTCGGTTGCTTGGATTGCCTTCTTGCCTTCGGTAACCCCCGTGGCTTCCGTCGCTTCGCGGGCATGGCCGATCAGCACGCGGCTGCGCTGCGCCCTGCTCGCGCGTTCATGCAGATCGTCCTTCACCATTACGTCAACCAGTTCCGCGACACCCGCGCCCGCTGCCTCGCTCGTCACCATATCGGCGTGCTCCTTGAGCGCCGGCAGCGCATTGGCGACCGCGACCGAAAAGCCGCACGCGTCGAGCAGCGCGTGGTCGTTTTCCGCGTCGCCCACGCCGACCACATTGAACGGCGACAGCGTGAGTTCGTCGAGCGCCTCGCGCAGGCCGCTTGCTTTCGATATGCCCGGCGACACGATCATCACCGCCTCGCCGTTGAAGATGATCTGCAGGCCAAGGCCCAGATCGCGAATCACCGCGAGCGCGATCTGCTCGGCCGGCTTCATCGTCGCGACCAGCGTTTCGCTCACGCTGAAGTGCGCGAGGCCCCGTCGGCGCAGTTCGTCGACGAACGCGGGCGGCGGCGGCGGGGCCAGCAGGCGCCGCGTGCCTGTGGAAGGCGTGTACAGCACCCCGCCGTTTTCCGCGACGACTCGCGAAAACAGATCGAGCCGCGGACAGATCTCGAGCAGGTCGTCCATCTCGCGGCCGCTCACGAGGATCGCCTGACGGCCCGATGCGCGCAGGCGCTCGAGCGCGTCCCACGTCGCGTCGGCGACGCGTCCGTCGGACGCCAGGGTGTTGTCATAGTCGGTCGCAAGGGCAAAAAATCGCATGGAAAGCGCTCCGTGGTCCCCGTTCGTTTCTCTGTTTCAGCTGTGTTTCAGCCGGCTTGCAGTGGTTGCGCGTCGCGCACCAACGCCTCGTAAATGTGCAGATACTGATCGACCATGCGCTCCACCGTGAAGCGGCGCTCAAAGGCCGCACGGCACGCGGCCCGGCTGATGGTGTCGATTTTCGCGAGCGCGGCCACGGCTTCGTCGACCGAATCGACCAGAAAGCCCGTCACGCCATGTTCGACGATTTCATGCGCCGCGCCATGATCGAACGCGATCACCGGCGTGCCGCAGGCGAGCGCCTCGATCATCACGAGGCCGAAGGGTTCGGGCCAGTCGATCGGAAACAGCAATGCGCGTGCTTGTCCGAGCAGATCGTTCTTGCAGGTATCGTCCACTTCGCCGCAATACTCGACATGCGGCATCTGCAACAGGCCGGCAATCTCCTCCTCGAAATATGCGCGGTCGCCATCGTCGATCTTCGCGGCAATGCGAATCGGCAAACCCGCACGTCTTGCAATGTCGATCGCGCGGTCGGGCCGCTTGGCAGGCGCAATGCGGCCAAGAAAGGCCACATACGCGCCGGGCTGCTCATGAAAGCGCAGCAGATCTGCGGGCAGGCCGTGATGCACCGTGGCGCGCCAGTCGAGCCACGGCAGAGGCGCGCGCTGGGCGTTCGAGATCGAGACCACCGGCATGTCGGCGAATTGCCGGTAGAGGGTGCTGAGGCCTGGCACATCGAGCCGCCAGTGCAAGGTGGTCAGCGACGCGCAGCGCAAACGCCGCGCGAACGGAAAGCTCGCGTAGTCGGTATGAAAATGCACGATGTCGAATTGGTCCGCGCGCTGCACCACTTCCTCGAGCATCGCGAAGTGGAACGCCTGCGGGTCGGCCGTGTCTTCAATCAGGCGAATCGCGCAGTCGCTGCCCGAAACGAGCCGTGCTCGCGTGCACGAGTCGCCGCTCGCAAAGAGCGTCACGTCGTGGCCTCGCGCAACGAGACCGTCGACGAGCCACGCCACCACTCTTTCCACGCCGCCATACGCCACCGGCGGCACTCTCTCATATAGCGGCGAAACCTGCGCGATACGCATGCCCTGCTCCGTTCGACTGACCGATGCGAGAGGCGCCGCATGGTGCATGCCCGCCAATCAGGCGCGTGAGTCGCGGCAGTTTTCGCGGATGGAAAAATGTACAGGCCTGCAATGAAAATTAAGCGTAGCGCTCAGCGCTTCTTAAGCGTCCGCCATCGCGTTGCGCGAAATCGCTAGGCGATGGGGCCGCTGTAGCCATCGGCGGGCGCCGCCGGCTCGGCGCCCTCTGCACGCTCGACGTGCTCGTCGATCCACCCGGTCGCGCGCTCGCGCGCGAATTCGAGCGCCTCGTGTTCGTCGACGAAATCGCGGTGAAACTCCATGTCGTGCGTGTCGTCGCCCGAACTCACACTGCCTGGTGTCACCTCGATCCTTGCGTGCGCGACGATGGTGCCAGCGTCGACGCCCGCCGTCAGATGGACAATGCATCCTCCGTATTCGAAATCCATAGTGCTCCTCCCGCGTGTCGTGGTTATGCGTTGCGTGGCGCTGGGCCGCAGCTAGCGGCCGCCGGAGGTGTTGCCGGGCACCTCTGTGCCTTCGTCGCCGATGGCTTCGGCCGCGCGGCGCCCTTTGCCCGACTGATCGGCGGCGGTTGTCGGCTCGGCGTCGCCCGCTTCGCCTTCGGCCTGAATCTGCGCCTCGGCGCGTGCCCAGTAATCGTCGGCTCGGCCTTCGGGCGAGCCGTCGCTTTCCCACAATTCGTAAGCGCGCTTGCGGATGCGGTCCTCTACGGTGGGTTCGCCCGGCAGGCCGTCCATGGCAATCTCCAAACGTGGTTGTCAGTCGTGGTTGTCAGTCAAAGGCGCGGATCGGATACGGC
>Ga0209796_10000337_pt1 | contig 36204 bp, 36 predicted proteins | sample AgamicOrSfrz_FD_187167 | JGI IMG/M metagenome (GOLD analysis project Ga0209796, IMG submission 187167) | Agave microbial communities from Guanajuato, Mexico - Or.Sf.rz (SPAdes) (version 2) | ecosystem: Host-associated > Plants > Phyllosphere > Phylloplane/Leaf | place: Guanajuato, Mexico...
CGGAGCCGGTGATCGCGGCGCTCGGGGATGCGGGGGCTGCGGGCGCGAGTGCGGGTTCCGCGGCTGGCGCAGTGGGGCGCGCGGCGCAGGCCAGCGCCGCTGGAGAGGCCGCCGTCACGGGCCGCCGACTCCACACCGTCACCCGCGACCTGCTGGAGCACTGGGAGAAGACCACCACGAGCCACACCATCCGCAAGCACGTCGGCAAGACGCTCGACCAGTTGCGGGAACGTTTGACGAAGGAACCCCACCTCAGCCACGCCTCCAGCTTCCATGACAGTGACGAAGCGGTCTCGGCGATCAACGACACGCTGGAGCGTCATGCGGACGAGGTTCAGCGCTGGCTGTCTGGCGCTGCGCCGCGGACGGAGCTCAAGTGCAGCTTCACCGATCCCATCGGCATCGTTGCCCACCGGAGTGGCGCGGTCTCTCACGGACGAACCGTGGTCGTCGCTCTTGCGCGAGATGCTCGGTCAGAGCTCGGCTACCGCGTTCACACTGCCTATGTGCGTCCGTAATGATGGACTCGTGACTACCGAGGCCATCCGGTACCTGTTGAGCGGCTTTCACGAGGACTGGACGGACGACTTCGGCTCCTGGCAGGAACTCGTGGACGACTTCGTCGCGTGCGAGCCGGCGCGGGCGCGGCAGACTGCCGAAGACCTGCGATTCATCCTCATCGTCAACGACGAGGATGGGCTGCGCCGGGTCTCCGACGAATCGAATATGCCATGGGACTTCGCGGGTATGGCTGGCAGCTACACGGCTTGGTTCACCGGACTTCTCGAACGCATCGAGCAGCAGTTGGCGCAGCAGCCGTGACGCTGGCTCAACTCAGCGACCGCCGGGGTGATGAAGTGACTCGATCCTCGTGCCCTGCCTGCGGTTATCCGGCGTTGCCCGAGGAGCCTTGCAGAGGCGGCTCGAGCTCGTCGTACGAGATCTGGGACTGCTGAGCGTTCGGGTTCGGCGTGACCGACGACGACGGCTGTTCGTTCCACGCGTGGTGTGCTCGGTGGATGGCGAACGGCATGCCGAGGGACGAGGGCGCCACCGCGAACAGCTGTCCAGCAACCAGCCGTCGTGGTCTTGCGCTGCACGAACGTTCATCCAAACGGCCGGCGGTCGACCTACCGGCTTGAACGATCGTTCAGAGGCTCGGGCCCGCGCCCGCGAGCGTGGACGATCGTGCAGCGGCGACACAGGTCGTATTGCTCATCGGTGCGCCGGTTTGTCCACAGCTACCGAAGCAGGTCTGGCGACTCAGCATGAGGAATCGTAGGGTTCCCGTCAGGTACTCGCCGTCAGAGCACCGCTCTCGGGAAGGTCCTTGCCTTGGGGAAGCTCCGCGGCGCCGCAGCCGCCGTCGCACTCGCGGCCGCAGTCGCAGCCGCCCTCGCCGGGTGTGACAGCGAAGCCGCGCCACCACCTGCGCCCACGCCCACACCAGCACACTCGAGCACCCCACCGTCCCCCTCGCCCACAACCTCGACACCGGCACCGCCCGTCATGCCCGAGGCGGCCAAAGCCCACACCAAGGTCGGCGCGAAGGCGTTCATCGTCTACTACTGGCAAGTGGTCGACTACGCGACCGCGGCCCTGGACACTCGTCTCCTGCGGCGCCTGTCGGCGGCAACCTGCGTGGGGTGCGACGGGGGCATTCGCGGCATCGCGCGGGTCCGAGACTCCGGCGGGCGGTTCGTCGGTGGCGGCGACACGGTCGCCGACATCACCGTTGGCACGATGGCGCCTCAAGGGGTGGTTTCCCTGGCGTACACAGTGACCAATACGCGGCAGAAGGTCCTGGTGCCGGGTAAACGAACGGTGATCCACCCAAGCGGAACCACGCGCCTGCTGTCGACGCTGAGCCGCATCGGCGACTCCTGGCGCGTCATGGACCTGCGAGAACCGACATGAGGCACTTCCTGCTGGGCTTAGTGACCGCGGCCATGGCGATCCTGCCGAGCGCAGCCTTTGGGACGGACGGCTCGTCTCCGACGCCCAGCGTCAGCGCCAGCAAGTCGGCCTTCACTGCTGACGCCACGACGGCAGTGAAGGACTCCGAACACGGCTCGGCGAAGTCTGCCGCCCAACCGTCCGGCGGACGATGGGTGACGGTGCCCGCATGCGGCATCGGCGGCGCCGCCACGTGCGCCGGTTCGGCGGCAGCTGGCAGCATCTGGGCCAGACCGTGACCATCCCCGGCCCACCGCAGACGATCACCATCCGCACCGCCACCCCGCACGTCGTCGACTCCGACGGCTAGGACAACCAGCAGAATCCGCAGGTTCGCGATCGAGCTAGGGCGGCAGACGGCAGACGGACTCGTGCAACTACCCCACGACGTCCACGAGGCCTGGACCGACGACTTCGGCTCGTGAACGCCTGAACGTTCGTCCAGCGGTCTGCCCCTCGAGCCGCGAGCATGAACGATCGTTCAGCGACGTAGAGCGGCCGCGGCCAGCGTGGACGATCGTTCAGGAAACGCACGACTCGAGTTCGCTCACCTCGGCTGGCTTCTCCACAGGCGCTGCCACGGGTCTGGCGGCAGAGTGCGAGGAATCGTAGGGTTCCCGTCAGGTACTCGCAGTCAGAGCACCACTCTCGGGAAGGCCCTTGCCTTGGGGAAGCTCCGCGCCGCCGCAGCCGCCGTCGCACTCGCAGCCGCCCTCGCGGCCGCCCTCGCCGGTTGTGACAGCGAAGCCGCGCCACCACCTGCGCCGACGCCCACATCCGCGCCGTTGAGCACACCATCGTCCCCATCACCCACGTCCTCGACGCCCGCACCGCCCGTCATGCCGGAAGCGGCCAAAGCCCACACCAAGGCCGGCGCGAAGGCGTTCATCGTCTACTACTGGCAAGTGGTCGACTACGCGCAGAGAACCCTGGCCACCGAGGACCTCGTGGCCGTCTCATCGCCAGAATGCGCGGGCTGCATCGGCGGCATCCGATCCATTCGCCACGTCGCGTCGACCGGTGGCTCGATCACTGGCGGCTCCCCGACCGCGACGGTGAAGCGGGTCTGGCCCTTGAACGGCGGCGCATTTCAAGTCGACGCAGAGGTGATGTCGACGCCCGAAACGATCCTTTCTCCCGGCAGCGGCAGCAAGCACTTTCCGGGCGGCAGGGCAGTCGTTCACCTAACTCTCGACCCAACACCCACCGGGTGGGTCGTCGGCGACCTGGACGTCTGATGCGCCCGCTCGCGCTACTCACCGTCACGGTGCTTCTCTTGGCCCCGCAGCCTGCCCATGCCGGGACCAGCAGCCCCAACGTGGGGGCGAACACGACATCGTTGCTGGCCTCGGCGCACAGGTCCAAGCATCACCAAGGAACTTCTGTCCGCGCTTCGAGCAGCATGCCGGCAGAGGGCAGACGGACTGGTGCAACTACCGAACCACGTCCGCGAGCACTCGACCGACGACTTCGGCTCGTGAACGCCTGAACGTTCGTCCAACGAGCCGCCCGTCCAGCCGCGAGTGTGAACGATCGTTCAGCGACGTCGAGCGGCCGCGGCCAGCGTGGACGATCGTTCAGGAAACGCACGACTCGAGTTCGCATCACCGCGCCTGGCTTCTCCACAGGCGCTGCCACGGGTCTGGCGGGCGAGTGCGAGGAATCGTAGGGTTCTCGTCAGGTACTCGCAGTCAGAGCACCGCTCTCGGGAAGGTCCTTGCATGGGGAAGCTCCGCGCCGCCGCAGCCGCAGTCGCACTCGCAGCCGCCCTCGCGGCCGCCCTCGCCGGTTGTGACAGCGAAGCCGCGCCACCACCGGCGCCGACGCCCACATCCGCGCCGTCGAGCACACCACCGTCCCCCTCGGCCACGTCCTCGACGCCCGCACCGCCGGTCATGCCGGAAGCGGCCAAAGCCCACACCAAGGCAGGCGCGAAGGCGTTCGTCGTCTACTACTGGCAGGTCATCGACTATGCGCAGAGAACGCTCGATGTTGCGCCGTTGCGCGCACTGTCATCAAGCGGCTGCACCGGCTGCCAAGGGGGCATCAAGGCGCTCGCGAGCATCCGACGAGCCGGCGGGCATATCGAAGGCGGCGGCGAGTCCGCAAGTGTCCGATCAATGAGCCCCATGAACGAGGGCGCGATGTTCGCGAAGGTCCGGCTCATGCTCCGGACCACACAGCAGGTCATCGTCCCCGTTAAACCGACGCACTCGTACGAACCGGGCCAAAGCAACGCCAGTGTGATCGTCAGCCCGGTTGAGGACGGATGGGTCATCTCGGAGTTGAGGTATTGATGCGAGCGTTCGTCGGGAGCCTCTTCGGTGCCGTCTTGCTCGTGTCAGCGAATGTCGCTGCATTGGCAGTCGATAGCCCACCCCAGCCGACCCACGTCGAGGCGAGCGGCGGTAAGGGTGTCTTTGACGTCAAGGCCCAACAAAGGGAGGAGCGCTCCGGCCGTTCGCCGCAGGCACTGCGACCGCCTAAGGGCTCGTCTGACCAAATCGTGACGATCGATGCCTGCTCTCTCGTCGGTCAACACGTCTGTCCCGGCGAGATGCTTTGCTCCGACGGGAAGCCGCAAAAGCAGAGCTACCACCTTGATGCGAAGAATCACAGAACCGACCAGCACTTCTTCTGTCCAGAGCCGCAGAACACCGGGCCGACCCTCGTCGACGTCCAGACTGCCTTCGCGCAGATCCCTCTCCCAGCCTCACCCCTCCACATCCAGCCACCCGGCGGCGAGACCCTGGTCAACTTCGACACCATCTACTTCACCGACCCCACCGCCATCGACAAACAGATCACCCTGCTCGGCGCCACCATCGACTTCCACATCACCGCAGCCACCTACACCTGGCACTACGGCGACGGGCAGGCACAGACCACCACCGACCCCGGTGCCGCCTACCCCCACCAGACGATCACCCACCGCTACCTGCGCAAAGGCACCGCGGCCCCCAGCCTCGACACCACCTACCAGGCCGACTACCGCATCAACAGCGGCAGCTGGCAACACCTGGGCCAGACTGTGACCATCGCCGGCCCGCCGCAGACGATCACCATCCGCACCGCCACCCCGCACCTCGTCGACTCCGACGGCTAGGACGACTAAGGAGAATCCGCATGGTCCCCAAGACCCCGGACACGCCCGACTGGCGCAAAGCATCGTCGTTCAGCACCGCTGATGACGCCGCCGGATGCCTCACGATGGCCCTTCGCCACCTCGACGACGAGGTCGCCGACTTCCTCACCGCAAGCGAGCCGACGTACCTGGTCCTGGAGGGCGAGGCGCCCCGACCCATCGGCATCGTCGCCACAGCCGACGGCCGAGCAGAGGAGACGGCGACGTTCCGGTTCATCCTCACCCGTGACCCCGAGGAGCAGGCCGGATACCGCGCCACGACCGGCTTCCCGCGGCGCCCGACCGCACGAGGCGGGTTCGGAACCCTCACCACACCCCTGGGCCACCTCATCGGAGCCTATTTCCACGAGGACGCGAACGAGGAGTACGAGTCCTGGCAACTCGCCCTGGCCCAGATGCAGCTCGACGCGCCACGCCTGTACGCCGCTCTCCCGGCCGAGATCGACCGAGCGCTCAAGACCAAGTCCGACGCCGACCTCGAGCAGCTCCTCATCGACCTCGACTTCGGCTTCAGCCTCAGCGCGACACCGCGCGAGATCCTGGAGATGTTCGCGCAGCAGCTGTCGACCATCGATCAGGTCAATAGCTCGCTCGTCTGGCCACCCTCGCCGGGATCCGCGAACGGCTGACAGCCGCGTGCAGCCGCCCGCTCAGTCGCGCGGCACCAGCGTGTAGGTCAGTTGCGCGAACTGTCCGATCTGCTCGACCGAGGCGAGCCGCAGACGGTCCGACTCGATCCGGCGGGGCAGCAAGGGCGCCCCGGCGCCGAGGGTGACGGCGGCGACTGACAGGCGTAGCTGTGAGAGCACGCCCGCGTCATCGAACTGGCCCGCGAGGTCACCGCCGCCCATCACCCACACATCCCCACCACCGGCAGCTGCACGGATCTGTTCGACATGGTCGCGAACCTCCCCGCTGCGCACCCGCACGTCCGCCCCGGGGATGACGGGCAGATCCGACCGCGAGGAGAACACGAAGGTGGGGCGGTCACCGTAGAACGAGCGCCACTTCTCCGGCTCCTCGGTGAGCCGCTCGTGCTCGACCACCCAGCGGTAGGTGGTCGACCCCATCACCAGGACGCCGACGCCGTCGACGAAGGAGGTCAACGCGGCGATCGAGTCGTCTCCTCCGGGCACAGCGAACAGCCAGTCCAACGAGTCGGCGTCATCGGCGAGGAAGCCGTCGAGGGAGGTCGCGGTGGCGTACACGAACCGGGTCACTCCCCGGACGCTAGACCACGACGCCGACAACCACCTCAGAGCCGGACCGGCTCCCCCGCCTCGGCGAGCGCTTGCTTCACCTCGCCGATCCGCAGCGTCCCGAAGTGGAACACCGACGCAGCCAGGACCGCGTCCGCCCCGGCCGCCACCGCCGGCGCGAAGTGCGAGACTGCGCCGGCGCCACCCGAGGCGATCACCGGGATCGACACCGCGGCGCGCACCAGCCGGATCAGCTCCAGGTCGAAGCCGTCCCGGGTGCCGTCGGCGTCCATCGAGTTCAGCAGGATCTCGCCCGCGCCGAGCGCTGCCGCGCGGGCGGCCCATTCCACCGCGTCGATGCCGGTCGAGTGGCGCCCCCCGTGGGTCGTGACCTCGAAGCCGGAGTCGGTCCGGACCGAGCCCTGCACGCGGCGAGCGTCGACCGACAGCACCAGCACCTGGTTGCCGAACCGGTCCGCGATCTCCGCCAGCACCTCCGGTCGGGCGATGGCCGCGGTGTTCACTCCGACCTTGTCCGCCCCGGCACGCAGCAGTCGGTCCACGTCGGCCACCGAGCGCACCCCTCCCCCGACAGTGAGCGGGATGAACACCTCTTCCGCGACCCGGGACACGATCTCCATCGTGGTCGCGCGGCCGTCGGAGGAGGCCGAGATGTCCAGGAAGGTCAGCTCGTCGGCGCCCTCCGCGTCGTACACGCGGGCAAGCTCGACCGGGTCACCGGCGTCGCGCAGCGACTGGAAGTTGATCCCCTTGACCACTCGGCCGGCATCGACGTCCAAACAGGGGATGACACGGACGGCGAGCGTCATGCGGCCGTGCCTCGGGTCACGGCGAGCGCCTCCTCCAGGGACAGCGAGCCGGTGTAGAGGGCGGTGCCGGCGATGGCGCCCTCGACGCCGATCGGGACCAGTTCCATGAGCGCCCTGATGTCGTCGATCGTGGTGACACCGCCGGAGGCGACGACGGGGGCGGGGGTGGCGGCGCAGACGGCACGGAGGAGCTCCAGATTCGGGCCTTGCAGCATGCCGTCCTTGTTCACGTCGGTGACGACGTAGCGCGCGCAGCCCTCCGAGTCGAGCCGCGCCAGCGTCTCGTAGAGGTCGCCGCCCTCGCGGGTCCAGCCGCGGGCGGCGAGGGTCGTACCGCGCACGTCGAGCCCGATCGCGACCCGGTCGCCCCAGCGGGCGATCGCCGCGGCGCACCACTCGGGCTTCTCCAGCGCAGCGGTGCCGATGTTGACCCGCCTGCACCCGGTCGCCATGGCGGCCTCGAGCGACTCGTCGTCGCGGATGCCGCCACTCATCTCCACCGCGATGTCGAGGCGCCCGACGATCTCGGCCTGCAGCTCCCGGTTGGAGCCGACGCCGAACGCGGCATCGAGGTCGACCAGATGGATCCATTCCGCGCCCATCTCCTGCCAGCGCAGGGCGGCCTCGACCGGATCGCCAAAGCGCTTCTCGGACCCGTCGACGCCCTGGACGAGCTGGACGGCCTGGCCGCCCTTGATGTCGACGGCAGGCAGCAGCTCGAGGTAGCGAGTGGTCACGTCAGGCCTTTCGGAACAGCACGGTGTAGAGGACGGGCGCCACCAAGACGCTGGCGACGAGGGCGAACGCACGCGCCGCCCAGGACGGCTCGACGAACCAGACGAGCACGTTGATCAGGATCAGTACGCCGACGAGCAGCCGGGTCCGAGTGCGGCGCCGGACGGCGAGGGCGCCGGTCTGCCGACCACGGCGCCGCCTCGACGGACTCAGCCTGCGCAGGCCGAACCGGTCGAGCCGGTCGATGAGCTCGCGCCGCCGAACCGCGGCGGCCGCGTGCGCCGCACGCTGCGCTGCCGCCTGCGCGGCGAGACGCTCCCGCTCGGCCCGTGCCTTGGCCCGTGCGCCAGACGGCATGGGCTCACGCCGCCTTGAGCGAGAGCACCCAGTTGCGCAGCAGCTGCGCGCCGGCGTCACCGGACTTCTCCGGATGGAACTGGGTGGCCGAGAGCGGGCCGTTCTCCACCGCGGCGACGAACCGGTCTCCCCCATGCTCGGCCCACGTCACCAGGGGCGCCTTGGTGCGGTCGTTGGTGACCAGCTCCCAACGGCGCACCCCGTAGGAGTGCACGAAGTAGAACCGCTCGTCCTCGACACCGGCGAACAGCGAGGTTCCGGGCGGAACCGCGACCGTGTTCCAGCCCATGTGTGGGACCACCGGCGCCTGCAGCCGCTCGACCACGCCCGGCCACTCCCCGCAGCCCTCGGTGTCGACGCCGTGCTCGACACCGTGCTCGAAGAGGATCTGCATGCCCACGCAGATCCCGAGCACCGGTCGGCCGCCGGACAGGCGGCGGGCGATGATCCGCTCCCCGCGGATCGCGCGCAACCCGCGCATGCACGCCTCGTAGGCGCCGACGCCCGGCACCAGCAGCCCATCGGCGGCCATCGCGGCGTCCATCGATCCGGTCAGCTCCACGCAGGCACCGGCGCGTTCGACGGCGCGCACGGCCGAGCGCAGGTTCCCCGAGCCGTAGTCGAGGACAACGACCGTGGGGGTTGCGCTCACAAAGTGCCCTTGGTGGAGGGCACGCCCGTCTCCCGCGGGTCCAGCGCGATCGCGTCACGGAACGCCCGGGCGAACGCCTTGAACTGCGTCTCGACCAGGTGGTGCGGGTCCCGGCCCGCCAGGACACGGATGTGCAGCGCCAGGTGCGCGTGGAACGCGATGGTCTCGAACACGTGCCGGGTCAGCGAGCCGACGTACCCGTCGTTGCCGATGGTGACGTAGATCTGCCCCTCCGGTTCGCCGGTGTGCACGCAGTACGGGCGGCCGGACACGTCCACGACCGCCTGCACGAGCGCCTCGTCGAGCGGCACCGTCGCGTCGCCGAAGCGGCGTACGCCGCGCTTGTCGCCGAGCGCCTCGCGCAGCGCCTGCCCGAGGACGATCGCGGTGTCCTCGACGGTGTGGTGGGCGTCGATGTGGGTGTCGCCGGAGGTCTGCACGGTCAGGTCGACGAGGGCGTGCCGCGCGAACGCGGTCAGCATGTGGTCGTAGAAGCCGACGCCGGTGGAGATGTCGTGGCGGCCGGTGCCGTCCAGGTCGACCTCGACCAGGACCTTCGACTCCGAGGTCTGGCGCTCGATGCGCGCGGTGCGGGCGGCGTTCTTCGTCATCGGGGCGTGACCTCCAGTAGGGCCGTCTTGAATGCGTCCATCTCGGCGGGCGTGCCGATCGAGACCCGGAGCCAGCCCGCCGGGCCGGTCTCGCGGATCAGCACACCCCGGTCGAGCAGACCCTGCCAGACCGCGTGCCGGTCGTCGAACCGACCGAAGAGTGCGTAGTTCGCGTCGCTGTCCGCGACGGTGAAGCCGTGCTGCCGCAGCCAGGCGACGGTCGCATCGCGCTCCTCACGCAGGGCGGCGACATTGCCCAGCAGCTCGTCGGTGTGGCGCAGCGCCGCGAGCGCGGCCGCTTGCGTGACCGCCGAGAGGTGGTACGGCAGCCGCACCACCCGGATCGCGTCGCAGATCGCCGGGTCGGCGGCCAGGTAGCCGAGCCTGAGGCCCGCGCCGGCGAACGCCTTCGACATCGTGCGCGTCACCACGAGGTTGCGGTGCGCGGCCAGCGACTCGAGTGCCGAGGGCACACCGGCGCGGCGGAACTCGCCGTACGCCTCGTCGACGACGACGATGCCCGCCTCCCCGACCGCCTCGCACAGCGCGCCGATCGCCTCGGGCGGGAGCGCGGTGCCGGTGGGGTTGTTCGGGCTGGGCAGGAGCACGACGCTCGGCCGTACCTCCTCCACCAGCGCGCGCGCCTTCTCCAGGTCGAGGCTGAAGTCCTCCTCGCGCTGCCCGGCCACCCACTCGGTGTTGGTGTCGCGGGCGTACTCGGGATACATCGAGTACGTCGGGGCGAAGCTGAGCGCCGTCCTGCCGGGGCCGCCGAACGCCTGGAGCAGTTGCAGCATGACCTCGTTGGAGCCGTTCGCCGCCCACACCATCTCCGGTGTCACGCCCGGTGATCGAGCTCCGTCGCCCGGTGATCGAGCTCCGTCGAGATCCCGCGACAGATACCGCGCCAGCGCCTCCCGCAACTGGACGAACTCCCGGTCCGGGTAGCGGTTGAGCGTGCGGGCGGCGGCAGCGACCGAGGAGGCGATGTCCTCGATGCAGGCCGCCGAGGGACCGTAGGGGTTCTCGTTGACATTGAGCTGCACGGGCACGTCGAGCTGCGGCGCGCCGTAGGGCTCGATGCCGGCCAGCTCCTCGCGGATCGGCGGGAAGGTCATGAGTCGCTCTCCGCGTCGGTCGCGGAGAACCGCACCGAGACGGCGGCACCGTGGCCGGGCAGGTCCTCGGCGTGCGCGAGCGTGACGACGTGGTCCTTCACCGCGGCGAGGCCGTCTTGCGAGTAGTCGATGACGTGCACCGACTTGGTGAAGGCGCGCACCGACAGACCGCTGCTGTGGCACGCGCACCCGCCGGTGGGCAGGACGTGGTTGGAGCCGGCGCAGTAGTCCCCGAGCGAGACCGGCGCGAACGGACCGATGAAGATCGCGCCGGCGTTGCGGATCTTGGAGGCGACGACGTCGGCGTTCGCGGTGTGGATCTCGAGGTGCTCGGCCCCGTAGGCGTTGACGACGTCGATGCCCTGGTGCATGTCGTCGACGAGCACGATGCCCGACTGGGAGCCCGACAGCGAGGTGCGGATCCGGTCGACGTGCTTGGTCACCGAGACCTGCTTGTCCAGCTCGGCCTCCACCTCGGCGGCCAGCGTCTCGCTGTCGGTCACGAGCACCGAAGCCGCGAGCGGGTCGTGCTCGGCCTGGGAGATGAGGTCGGCGGCGACGTACGCCGGAACAGCGGTCTTGTCGGCCAGGATCGCGATCTCGGTCGGACCCGCCTCGGAGTCGATGCCGACCTGGCCCTTGAGCAGTCGCTTCGCGGTGACGACGTAGATGTTGCCCGGCCCGGTCACGAGATCGACCCGCGCACAGCCGCCGGTGGTCGAGCCCGCTCCGGTGGTCGAGCCCGCTCCGGTGGTCGAGCTTGTCGAGACCCCGTAGGCGAACATCGCGATCGCCTGCGCGCCGCCGACGGCGTACACCTCGCTCACCCCGAGCAGCTCGCACGCCGCCAGGATGGTCGGGTGCGGGAGACCGCTCGCCCACGAACCGGGGGCTGCCTTCTGCGGAGGGGAGGCGAGCGCGATCGACTCGACGCCGGCGACCTGCGCCGGCACGGTGTTCATGAGCACGCTGGAGACCAGCGGCGCCAGCCCGCCGGGGACGTAGAGGCCGACCCGGCCGACGGGGACCATCCGGTGGGTGACACGCGCGCCGTGGCCCAGCTCGGTCACCGCATCGGTCTCGAGCTCATTGACGCAGGTCGCGCGCAGCCGGGCGATCGACTCCTCGAGGCCGGCCCGAACGGCCGGGTCCAGTTCGGCCAGCGCACGCGTCAGGGCCTCCCGGGGCACCCGGATGTCGTCGACGCGGACGCCGTCGAAGCGCTCGCCGAACTCCACGATGGCCTCGACGCCACGCTCGCGCACGGCGTCGATGATCGGCTGCACCGCATGCGTCGCGGCCTCGATGTCGAACTCGGCGCGCGGCACGGCGGCGCGATAGTCGACAGGCGCCCCGGCCCGGGCTCCACGAAGGTCGATGCGGCGGATCACGGCTCAAGTCTACGAGTACGCCGCCTCAGAGCGCCCGTGGTCGGCGCGCGGCGGACAGCGGCTCGGCGCGGCGCCCGAACACCGGTCCTGCGGCTAGGTTGGAGAGGTGGACGAGACGCTGCCGATGTTCCCGCTGAACATGGTGCTGTTTCCGGGTGTCAGCCTGCCGCTGCACGTCTTCGAGGACCGCTATCGCGCCCTGGTCCACCATCTCCTGCGGATCGAGGAACCGACCGAGCGTGTCTTCGGTTCGGTGGGCATCCGCGAGGGCTACGAGGTCGGCGACCACGGCGCCCAGTCGCTGTTCCGGGTGGGCTGCCGGCTGCAGCTGACGGAGGTGGAGGCGAACGCCGACGGCAGCTTCGAGATCCTTGCGATCGGCCTCGGCCGCATCCAGCTCGACCGACTCGATCCGCGCGGGACGTTCCCGATCGGTCATGTCAGTGAGCGGCCCGAGCCGCGGGTCGACGTACCCGACCATGTGCTGGAGCGGGCCCGGGCGACGTTCAGCGCCTACCGGCTCGCCCTGACCGAGTTCCGGCCGGACCCCTACGACGGCACGCTGCCCCGCGACGCGGAGTACCTGTCGTGGACGCTGGCGGCGTGCTCGCCGCTGCCGATGTCCGAGCGGCAGAGCCTGCTCGAGGCCGATGACGCCGAGCAGCGGCTGATCTTGGTGACCGACCTCCTGCAGGCCGAGCTGCGCGCGATGAACGTCATCCCTTCCCTGCCGGCGACCGACGTCGCCCGCAACCGCTGGTCGCCGAACTGACGCCACCGACAGCAGAGCGAGCAGCTCGGCGAACCGGTCGAGCCCTAGCGCGTGCTCAGGCGCACCAGTGCGTGTGTGACCGCGCCGTCCTGCCAGGTGCTCATGCCCAGTGCCCCGAGGTGCGTCAGGTTGTCCTTGACCTGCGCCCCCTGCGGGTCGTTGCCCGACATCTTCGAGATCAGCGGCGCGAGGCGGGAGAAGTCGAGATAGGCGACCGCGCTGGCCCGGTCGGCGTGCGGGATCGCGTCCTTGAACGTCGCAGTGTCGCCGAGGCCACCATCCTTGAGCAGCTCGGTGCGATAGGCCTGGTCGGGCCCGATCGCGACAGCGCCGTCGCCCTTGGACGAGGCGAGGAAGGGCGTCTGGCCCGCCGGCAGCTTGGCGAGCACGGCGGCGATCCGGTCGGGGTCGCCCATGACCTTCACCCCGATGGGGACATCGGTGGGCTGGGTGGAGTTGGCGATGGCCTCGGGATCGATCTTGCCTGAGACCGACACCGCGAACCCGCCACCGAGCAGGGTGTCGAGGTCGCCGGGCAGCGTCAACCCGGTCATCTGGCTCAGGCCCTTGACGACCTGGTCCTTCGTCGCGCCGCAGCCGGCCGCGAAGCCGGTGACGAACCGGTCGAACCAGCCCGTCGGAAGCGCCCCGCCGGCCGCGAACACGGTGTCGACGGGAAGCGATGCGACCGCGGCGGCGCCGGAGCTGGAGGTGGCCTTCGGCGCGTCGGCCTGCTGCGAGGCGGACTCCAGCTCGAAGCCGCCGCCGGCGAAGCGCAGCGTGGCCGCCCCGCCCTGGAACTGCGCGAGCTGGGCCTTCTGCGCGTCGAGCATCGAGCTCGGGTCGCCGGGCTCGGTCGCGGAGTCGGCACCGCAGATGCCGGCGAGCGGATCCAGGCTCGTGTCGTTGTCGTCGTAGCGCACGGTGAGCCGGGACTGATAGGCCGAGGGCGAGTACGCCGACGGGGAGCCGTGCCCCTCACCGGCCGCCCTGCCGTGCCGGTCCTCCGTGGCGCCGAAGGTGCTCGCGAGCTGGTCGAGGTGGCCGGCCAGCGTCTTGCCGGCATCCTTGGAGGCGTAGAACGTGGCCACGCCGGGGTCGCCGGTACGGTCGGTCCAGGTGGTGAAGTCGTCGTCGGCGGCGAGGGCACTGCGCTGTCCGCCGTCGGCCACCTCGGTGGCGACAGCCTTGCTCTTGGCCAGCACCAGCCAGGAGCCTTGCAGGCTGTAGCCGGTGTGGTCACCGGCGCCGTCGCACGCGAGCAGCCTCGGCAGGGCCTTCTTGGCCGCCCCGGCATCCTTCACGCCGACCACGACGACCGGCTGCGGTCCATCGGACCCGGCCGGGACGATGGCCGCCGCGAGGTCGGTCCCGACCCAGGGAGCGAAGTCCTTGCTCCAGCTCAGCCCGCAGTGATCGGTGCCCAAGGCGCCTTGGACCGCCTTCTCGCGCAGGTCGGTCGTCGGGTCGAGCTTGGCGTCGTGGAGGAAGCTGGGCAGCTTGCGCAACGCCCTGATCGCCTCGATCTTCTGTCCCGCGCTCGGGTTAAGGTCGAAGGCCGCGTAGGCCAGCGTGTCGGCAGGCAGCGCCGCCGCCGGGCCGGGGTCGCGTTGCACCTTGAACACTGTCGCGGCCGCGATGGTGCCGCCGGCGACGAGTGCGACGGTCGCGACGGCGCCGGCCCCGACGTACCACCACTTGCGGCGGCTGCCGCGGTCGCCCGCGGGGTCCTGCCAGGCGCCTCCGCCCAGCGTGAGGCTGTCGGTCGGCGGTGGGGGCGGCGCACCGTAGGAGGGCGAGCCCGACGATCCCGGGAGGCCGTACGACGGACCGCCGGCCGGTGGCTGCTGGTCGGACACGGCGGCTCCCCATCATTGCGGGCCGGACCTGACGACGCCCGGCCGATGAAGGGAAGCCTACCCCTGGATCGCGTGGTCCGCTGGTGATCTGTCGGCGCCCTGGGGAGGACGCTTCGAGACGAGCAGGAACACGCCGCTCAGGCCGGCCAGGGCAGCTCCCGGGAAGGCCGCGAGCAGCCACCAGGACGCCAGCCGGAGCTGGCTGGGGAGTCGGGTGCCGTCCGCTGCGGTCTTGGCGATGCGCTGCGGGTCGCCCGGGCCGCGGTGGAGACCGACGGTGCGCATCACGACAGCGGCGAGCAACCCGCCCACGACGACCGCGGCCAACGTGACCAGCTCGGAGCGGTCCAGCCGCCAGGCGGCGAGCGCACCCAGGATCACCCCGGCCACCACGCTGATGGCGACGTACCAACCGGTCCCCGCGAAGTCCGAAGGAGCGGCGCGGTCGAAGGAGAGCGGATACCAGACGTGCTTGACGACGCCGCCCTGCGCGGGCGTCCACCACGCCTCCCACAGCAGGCCACAGATCACACCCGCGAGGGCGAAGACCACCACCACGATCGCTGCCTGCACCAGCGGCACCCGCCAGGAGGGCGTGCCGGCCCGCGGTGTCGTCGGCGGCACGTCGATCAGCTGGTCAGACATCCAGGTCCCAACAGTTGCTTCAGGTCGGCGAAGAGCGCCGGGCTCGGGGTCACGCGCAGCCGGTCGTCGAGCTTCATCACTCGGGTCGACTCGCGCGTGAGCAACCGTAGCCGCACCTCGGTCATGCCCGGATGGGTGCCGAGGACATCGCGCAACTGGGCGACGACCGGCGGGGTGCACCGGGTGGCCGGGAGGCTGATCATCACCGGACCGCTGGGCCCGTCGGTGAGGTCGGGGACGCTCACCTCCTGGCCGCGGATCTCGGGCTGCTCCTTGTCGCGGGAGAGCTGGCCCTTCACCCGGATGATGGCGTCCTCGATGAGGTGCGGGGCAGCCAGCACGTAGGAGCTGGGGAAGAACAGCACCTCGATGGCACCGTCGAGGTCCTCGACGGTGACGGTGGCCCAGGGGTCGCCCTTCTTGGTGATCCGCCGGTTCACGTTCGTCACCAGGCCGCAGATCGTGATCGTCGAGTTGTGTGCGCGGTCCTCATCCTGGAGGAGCTGGCCGACGGTGCAGTCGCTGCCGTTGGCCAGGACGTGCTCGAGGCCGAACAACGGGTGGTCGGAGACGTAGAGGCCGAGCATCTCCCGCTCGTGGCCCAGCAGCGTCATCTTGTCCCACTCGTCGATGTCGGGGATCGGCACCGAGACCCCGAAGGATCCGAACCCCGAGTCGTCGTCGAGACTCCCCAGGCCCGCGAAGAGCGAGTCCTGACCGATCGCCTCGTTGCGCTTGATGTCGACGTACTGGTCAACGGCCGTCTCGTGCACCGCCACCAGCGCACGGCGCCGGTGCTTCATGTCGTCGAAGGCGCCCGCCTTGATCAGGGACTCGATGACGCGCTTGTTGCATACCTGCGCCGGCACCTTGGAGAGGAAGTCGTTGAAGTCCTCGAAGCGGCCCTTCTCCTCGCGCGCCGCCACGATCCCGTCCACCACATTGGCGCCGACGTTGCGCACCGCGGTCAGGCCGAAGCGGATGTCGGTGCCGACAGCGGTGAAGTTGTGCGAGGACTCGTTGACGTCCGGCGGCAGCACGGCGATCTTCATCCGGCGGCACTCCGCCAGGTAGATCGCCATCTTGTCCTTGTCGTTCTTCACCGAGGTGAGGAGCGCCGCCATGTACTCGGTCGGGTAGTTGGCCTTGAGATAGGCGGTCCAATAGGTGACCACGCCGTAGGCGGCCGAGTGGGACTTGTTGAACGCGTAGTCGGCGAACGGGACCAGGATGTCCCACAGCGTCTTGATGGCGTCGCGGGGATAGCCGCGCTCGAGCATGCCGGCCTCGAAGCCGGCGTACTGCTTGTCGAGCTCCTCCTTCTTCTTCTTGCCCATCGCCCGGCGCATGTTGTCCGCGGCACCGAGCGAGAAGCCGGCGAGCACCTGCGCGATCGCCATGACCTGCTCCTGATAGACGATCAGGCCGTAGGTCTCCCCCAGCACCGGCTCCAGGGCCTCGGCGAGGGCCGGGTGGATGTAGTCGATCGGCTGGCGCCCGTTCTTGCGCAGCGCGTAGTTGGTGTGGGAGTCGGCGCCCATCGGGCCGGGGCGGTAGAGCGCCGAGACGGCGGTGATGTCGGCGAACTGGTCGGGCTGCATCAGCCGCAGCAGCTGGCGCATGCCGCCGCCATCGAGCTGGAAGACGCCCAGGGTGTCGCCCCGGCCCATCAGCTCGTAGGTCGCCCTGTCGTCGAAGGGCACGTCCTCGAGGACGACGTCCTCGCCGCGGTTGTCGCGGATGTTCTGCAGGGCGTCCTCGAGGGTGTGCAGGTTGGACAGGCCGAGGAAGTCCATCTTGACCAGCCCGAGCGCCTCGCACATGGGGTACTCGAACTGGGTGATGACCGACCCGTCCTGCTTCGGGTCCATCAGCGGCACGATGTCGAGCAGCGGATCGCTGGCCATGATGACGCCCGCGGCGTGGACGCCGGTCTGGCGGATCTGGCCCTCGAGACCCGTGGCGACCTCGTAGATCCGGCGGACCTCGGGGTCGGACTCATAGAGGGCGCGGAACTCCCCACCCTCGCCGTACCGCTTGTGCTCGGGGTTGAACAGTTCCTTGAGCGGCAGCCCCTTGCCCATCACGTCCGGTGGCAGCGCCTTGGTGATCCGGTCACCGATCGCGAAGCCGTGGTCGAGGATCCGCGCGGCGTCCTTGATCGCCTGCTTGGCCTTGATCCGGCCGAAGGTGGCGATCTGGGCGACCTTCTCCGCGCCGTACTTCTCGGTGACGTACTTGATGACCTCGCCGCGGCGGTGGTCGTCGAAGTCGATGTCGAAGTCGGGCATCGAGGGACGCTCGGGGTTGAGGAAGCGCTCGAAGAACAGTCCGTGCTCCAGCGGGCACAGGTCGGTGATGCGCAGTGCGTAGGCGGCGATGGAGCCGGCACCGGAGCCTCGGCCGGGACCGACCCTGATGCCGTTGTCCTTCGACCACTGGATGAAGTCGGCGACCACCAGGTAGTAGCCGCAGTAGCCCTTCTGGGAGATGATCGCCAGCTCCATGTCGACCCGGTCCCTGACGTCCTGCGTCAGGCGGTCGCCCGGGTAGCGCGACTCGATCCCGCGCCACACCTCCTTGCGGAACCAGCTCTCCTCGGTCTCCCCCGCCGGAATGTCGGCGCGGGCCATGTAGCCGCCGGTGGACTCGTGGAACTCCACCTCGCAGCGCTCGGCGATCTCCAGGGTGTTGTCGCAGGCCTCCATCAGGCCCTGCGAGCCCCACAGCTCGCGCATCTCCTCGGCCGACTTGATGTAGTAGCCGGTGCCCTCGAAGGCGAAGCGCTTGCCACCCTGGGCGTACGTCGGCTCGGAGAGCCTGCTGCCCGAGTTGACGCACAGGAGCGCCTCCTGGGCCCCGGCGTCCTCGGGGTTGTTGTAGTGCGAGTCGTTGGTGGCGATCGGCTTGATGCCCATCTCCCGGCCCAGCCGCAACAGATCGTCGCGGACACGCTTCTCGATGGAGATGCCGTGGTCCATCAGCTCGAGATAGACGTTGTCGCGGCCGAACATGTCCTGGAGCTCGCCGGCCTCGCGCAGCGCCTCGTCCCACTGCCCCAGCCGGAGGCGGGTCTGGATCGCGCCGCTGGGACAGCCGGTGCTGACGATGATGCCCTTGCTGTAGGTCTGCAGCAGCTCCTTGTCCATCCGGGGCTTGTAGAAGTACCCCTCCATGCTGGAGCGGGAGGAGAGCCGGAACAGGTTGTGCATGCCCTCGGTCGACTCCGCCCACATCGTCATGTGGGTGTAGGCGCCGCCTCCGGAGACGTCGTCGCCGCCCTCCTCGGACTGATCGCCCTTGCCCCACCGAACGCGCTTGCGCTCGCCGCGCGGCGTGCCGGGGGTCAGATAGGCCTCGATGCCGATGATCGGCTTGACGCCGTAGCGCTTGGCCTTGGAGTAGAAGTCGTAGGCACCGTGCAGGTTGCCGTGGTCGGTCATCGCGATGGCCGGCATGCCGAGCTCGCTGGTGCGCTTGAACAGGCCGTCGAGAAGGGAGGCCCCGTCGAGCATCGAATACTCGGTGTGGACGTGGAGGTGGGCGAACGAGTCGCTCGACATCTCACTCCCCTCGGGGTCGGGCTCTGTGGTCGATCGGGGCAGGCAACAGCAGCACGATCACGACGGTGACCAGCTCTGGGGGAAGGGCTTCACCCTACCTCCACGCCGGGCCGCCGGAGGCCATACCGGGCCACCTCCGAAGCGTGTCACGCGCCGCCGACAACTTTCGGCCCCGAACCCGTCACGCGGGCGTCGAGTTGGACGTAGGTTGCGTGCAACGCCGCCTCGGCCCCGCACCATCACCTGGAGGTTCGCATGCGCATCCGCACCCTCACGACCTCGGCGGCTCTGGCCACCGTGGCCCTCGCCGCCGTCGCGACAGCGCCGTCGGCCACCGCCTCGAGCAGCACCTCGGGCACGTCCTCGGGCACCTCGGCGGGGCAGGTCGTGTACCGCGTGGATCCCCTCAAGGTTAAGGCTCCGCTGGCCGTGCCCCAGGCCGGGGCGAAGCTGACGATCAGCCCGTCCCAGTGCCTGGCGGCGTACGGCTTCGCCTGCCAGACCCCCGCCTCGATCCGGTCCGCCTACGACATCCCCACCACCGTCGGCGGGCAACCGGCGGGTACCGGGCAGACGATCGTGATCGTGGACGCCTTCGGCAGCCCGACCGTGCAGCAGGACCTCGACACGTTCTCCGCGGCGTTCGGCCTGCCCTCGACCAAGGTGAACGTCTACTACCCGGTCGGGAAGGTCGCCTGGCGTGGCACCACGCCGCAGAGCGACTGGGCCGGCGAGACCAGCCTCGACGTGCAGTGGGCCCATGCCGTGGCCCCGGGCGCCACCATCGACCTGGTGGTCGCCCCGACCGCGTGGAACCAGGTGATGAACAACGCCCTGTCGTGGGCGGTGGACAACCTCCCCGCCACCACCATCTCGATGAGCTACGGCAGCGACGAGGTCGACGCGAACGCCAACTCCGGGCAGTTCGCCCAGACCCACGCCATCTTCCAGAGGGCGGCGGCCAAGGGCATCACGCTCTTCGCGTCCTCCGGTGACGGCGGCTCCGACGACGGGCACGGGACCTCGACCTTCAGCTCCCCCGCCGACGACCCGCTCGTCACCGCTGTGGGCGGGACCACCCTGTTCAAGGGCTCGGGCGTGAGCGGTCCGAGCGAGACGACCTGGGACGACTTCACCGCGTGCCCGTTCGGATGCAGCTTCGGCGGCTTCGGCGCCACCGGCGGCGCACCGAGCCTGACCACCGCCAAGTCCGGCTCGGACGTGGCCTACGACGGCTCGGTCTACAGCGGCGTGCTCGTCTACAACGGCTACTTTGCGAACCCCGATGACGACGGCTTCTACTTCACCGGCGGCACCTCGGCCGGCTCCCCGCAGTGGGCCGGCATCGCGACCCTGCTGGCGCAGAAGAGCGGCAAGCGCCTGGGCAACATCAACCCGTCGCTGCCCGCGTGGAGCGCGGCGGGCGCCCTCAACGACGTGGAGGTCGGCGACAACCGGACCGACACGTTCAGCGGCGGGTACGACGCCGGCCGCGGCTGGGATGTCCCCACCGGCTACGGCACTCCGGACGTCGGTCGACTGCTCGCGCTCTCCTGAGGGACGGACAGCACCGGCTCACGCCAGGCGGGTCCCCGGCCACTCCATCCGGAGGTCGGGGGCCCGCTCCTCGTTCGCGGCGCCGTCGGTGCGCTCGGTGACCTCGAAGCCGTGCGCGGCGTAGAACCGCTGGGCCGGCACGTTGGACTCGAACACCCACAGCCCGAACCCGTCGGGCCGCAGCGCCTTCACCAGCCCGAGGAGCGCCGTGCCGATCCCCTGCCCCTGCCGGGCCGGGTGGACATAGAGGTCGTCCAGCCAGGTGCCGGTGAAGCGGGCATAGCCGACCACCTCCCCCTCGCTCTCGGCGACCCACATCTCCTCACGCCCGAGGCGCCCGGTGAGGAACGCCGTGATCTCCGCCGGCGGATGGATCCCGGGCGGCATCGGCGCGGCTGCTCGCGCAGCGACCTGCACGGCCACCAGGTCCGGTACGTCGGCGAGCTCGGCCGGCCGCAGCAGCGCCCGACCGCTCATCGCGGAGTCGACGGCTCAGTGCGCGTCGCGGATGACATCGAGCGCGTGCTGCAGGTCATCGGGGTAATCGGAGGCGTACTCGACGTACTCGCCGGTCTCGGGGTGCTCGAAGCCCAGCTTGACCGCGTGCAGCCACTGGCGCTCCAGCCCGACGCGGCGGGCCAGGATCGGGTCCGCGCCGTAGGTGAGGTCGCCGACGCACGGATGCTTCAGTGCGCTCATGTGGACCCGGATCTGGTGGGTGCGGCCGGTCTCGAGGTGGATCTGCAGCAGCGAGGCGAACCGGTGCATCTCCAGCGTCTCGTAGTGGGTGACGCTGTGGCGACCGTCCTGCATCACGGCGAACTTGTAGTCGAACTTCGGGTGGCGGCCGATCGGCGCATCCACCGTGCCCTCGCTCGGGTCGGGATGGCCCTGGACCAGGGCGTGATAGGTCTTGTCGACCGTGCGATGCCGGAAGGCGTTCTTCAGGACCGAGTAGGCATGCTCGGCCTTGGCGATCACCATGACGCCCGAGGTGCCGACGTCCAGCCGCTGCACGATGCCCTCGCGCTCCTTGGCGCCGCTGGTGGAGATCCGGAAACCGGCCCCGGCCAGGTGGCCGACCACGGTCGGGCCCGACCACCCCGGCGAGGGGTGTACGGCGACCCCGACGGGCTTGTCGATCACCACGATGGCGTCGTCGTCGTGAATGATCTTGATGCCCTCCACGATCTCGGGGACGACCTCGAGCGGGTCGACCATCCGCGGGATCGTGACGTCGAGCATGGCGCCGGGGACCACCCGGTCGGACTTGGCCACCGGGACGCCGTCGATGTGGACCAGGCCCTGCCCGATGAGGTCCGCCGCGCGAGTGCGGGAGAGACCGAACAGGCGCGCGATCGCGGCGTCGACCCGCTCACCGGCCAGCCCCTCGGGGACCAGCAGGGTGCGCTGGTCAGTCACCGGCCGGCTCCTTGGGCGCCGTACCGCCGCCGAGGCGGACGCCGCGCCAGGCGAGGATCAGGATGAGGACGGCGGCGATGTTGATGCACACGTCGGCCAGGTTGAACACCGGCCAATGCGGCAGCGCGAGGAAGTCGACGACGTGGCCGCTGAAGTTCCCCGGGGCGCGCGCGATGCGGTCGGTGAGATTGCCGGCGATCCCGGCGGTGAGGATGCCGAGCGCCACCGCCCAGGTGCGGGTGCCCGCCCGCACGGCGAAGTAGCCGGTCACGGCGAGCGCGACGATCGCCAGCACGGTGAAGAACACGGTGTGCGAGGTGCCGGTGCTGAACGCGGCGCCAGCGTTGTGCGTCAGCTCGAGCTGCAGCAGCGAGCCGATCAGGTGCTTCGGCACCCCCGGCGTCAGGTGCGCGCTGGCGAGCGCCTTGGTGACCTGGTCGGCGGCGTAGCCGATCAGGGCCACCCCGAGGAACAGCAGGCGCAGTGCCGCGGTGGGGCCGGACGGATGGGCCTGGGTGCCGGCGTCGCTCAGCGACGCTCCTCGCGCTGCTTGCATGTCATGCACAGTGTGGCACGGGGGAAAGCCATCAGCCGCATCTTGCCGATGGGCTGACCGCACGACTCGCACACGCCGTACGTGCCGTCCTCGATGCGGGCTAGCGCGCGCTCGATCTGGTTGAGCTTGTCGCGCTCGCTGTTGACGACCGTGAGCTCGTGATCACGCTCGAAGCTGGTCGCGCCCATGTCGGCCTGGTCCTGGCCGGCGCCGTCGCCGGAGTCGCGCATCAGGCCGTCGAGCTCGGCCTCGGCGGCCTCGAGGACCTCGAGGCTGTGCGAGCGCGTCGTCTTGAGGTCGGTGACGACCTCGTCGAGCTCCGCCTTGGTCCAGGGCTCCTCGCCCTCCTTGACCACCAGGGAGTCCACGGAGACCTTCGCCGGTGCTGCCTTCTTCGCCACGACGCTCACTTTCTCGAAGTCTGCCCTCACAACGGTTTAGCCCGAGGGCGTGCCCGGAGGCTAGCCGCTGGCAGGCCCGCACTCAACCGACAGGCCGCAACGGACCGCCGAACGGGGCCGAAATGCGACGCGGCCGACCCCCTGCTGGGAGCCGGCCGCGTCGGATGGTGCTGGGGCGATCAGCCCTCTTCCTCGCCGAGGATCGAGCGCAGACGCTTCGGAGCCGCCGGGGCGTCCTCGGCCGGTGCCGAGGGGGCCGGAGTCTCCGGGGTGGTGTTGAGCGCCTCAAGCTGCTGAGTGAAGTAGCTCTTGAGGCGGGAGCGGTACTCGCGCTCGAAGGAGCGCAGGCTCTCGACCTCGGCCGTCAGCTTGTCCTTCTCCCGCTCCAGGTCCCCGAAGAGCTGCTGGCGGCGGGCGGCGGTCTCGGAGTCGAGCATCGAGGCACGGGTCCGGGCGTCGGACTCCAGCTTGTCGGCCTTCTCCTTCGACTCCGACTCAAGGCGCTCGGCCTTCGTGCGGGCCTCGCCGACGATCTTGTCGGCGTCGTTCTTGGCCTGGTCGATGAGCGCGTCGTGGTTGCGCGTGGCCAGCTCGAGGAGGCGCGCGGCAGCGTTGGACGCCTCCGGCACCGTCTCGACCCGGATCGTCTCGATCGCTCCCGCGGCGGGAGCGGCGGCCACCGGAGCGGCGGCGACGGGGGCCGGAGCCGGGGCTGCCGGCTCGGGAGCCTTCTCCACGACCGGGGCCGGCGCAGCTGCGGCGGAGCTGGCGCCACCGGCGCTCTGCGCGGCCGCGAGCTTGGCGCGCAGGTCGTCGTTCTCCTTGGTGAGCCGCGCGAGCTCGGCCTCGACCTCATCGAGGAACTGGTCGACCTCGCCCATGTCGTAGCCCTCGCGGAGCCGGACGGGAGTAAAGCGCTTGTTGCTCACGTCCTCAGGCGTCAGCGGCATGACCTCACCCATTCATCTCGTTGTTCCAACAGTGTGATGCTGAGTCGAAACTGTAGCGCTTGCGGACGGGGGCGACTCCCCCCACCGTCCGCGCCAGGTGTCTCAGAGCAGGTACCGGATGTCGAGCTGCAGCAGGATCCAGGCTGCCAGCATGACGATCAGGAAGCTGAGGTCCAAGGCCACCGTGCCCAGCCGCAGCGGCGGGATCACCCGCCGCAGCGCCTTGATCGGAGGGTCGGTGGCGGAGTAGACGCCTTCGAGGACGACGAGCAGGATTCCGCGCGGCTCCCAGGACCGGGCGAAGACCTGCACCCAGTCGACGATGAAGCGCGCCCAGAGGAGCCCGAGGAAGACCCACAGGAGGACGTAGAGGACCAAGCCGATGGCGTGCATAGCGTCGTCAGCCTAGAGGGCCGGGCCTGAGCGGTCCGGTCAGCTCTGGTTGAAGAACCCACCCTCCGCGATGCGGGCCTTGTCCTCGGCCGCGATCGTGACGTTCGGCGGCGAGAGCAGGAACACCTTGTTCGTGACCCGCTCGATGTCCCCGCGGGTGGCGAACACGAGGCCGGCGGCGAAGTCGACGAGGCGCTTGGCGTCGGCGTCGTCCATCTCGGTCAGGTTCATGATGACGGGGATGCCGTCGCGATAGGTCTCGCCCACTGTCCGCGCCTCGTTGTACGTGCTCGGGCTCACCGTGACGATGCGGGAGAACTCCACCGCCGCCGGTGCGGAGGGAACAGGTGTGGGACGGCGGCGCTCGGCCAGGTCCGCGACCGGCGCAGGACGCTGCTCGCGCGGACGGGGTGCCTGGGTGCTGGTGGCGCCACGATCGGCGTCGTAGCCCTCGTCGTACCCGCGCTCGTGGCGATCGGGCCGGCGCTCGGGGCGCTCGTAGCCGCGGTCGTAGGGTGCCTCGTCGTCGTACCGGCCGGTGTCCTCGAGCAGGCCGAGGTACTCCCCGATCCTGCGCATCGCGCCGCTCATGTGGTTTGCCTTCCGGTCAGGTGGAACTGTTTCGGACACTACTTGACAGGGGGCCTCGAACCGAGGATCGCCGACCCGACACGCACATGTGTCGCGCCGTGGCGGATCGCCTGTTCGAGGTCGCCGCTCATCCCGGCGGAGAGCCGGGTCGCTTCGGGGTGATCGGTGAGGAAGCCGGCCCGGATCTCGGCGAGCCGGCCGAACGCCTCGTCGGGGTCGGCACCCAGCGGCGCGACCGCCATCAGGCCGCGCAGGCGCAGCGCGGCGTGGGCCACCGTCTGCTCGGCGAGCTCGGCCAGAGCGTCCGGCGCGACACCGTGGCGGTGCTCGGTTCCCGGCGGGTCCAGGCTCACCTGCAGGAGTACGTCGAGGGCAGCGTCCCGCTCCTGGGCGCCGCGCGCCAGCCGCGCCAACAGGTCCGCACGATCGACGGACTCCACCACATCGGCGTAGCGGGCGACCGCCGCCGCCTTGTTGGTCTGCAGGCCGCCGACGAAGTGCCAGTGCAGGTCGAGGTCGGCGCACTCCGCGGCCTTCGCCTCGGCCTCCTGGTGGCGGTTCTCACCGACGTGGTCGACGCCGAGGTCGGCGAGGAGCCGAACGTCGGAGGCCGGGAAGAACTTGGTGACGACGACCAGCGTCACGTCCTCCGGCGCGCGGTCGGCGGCACTCGCCGCGCCCGCGATCCGCTCCCGCGTCGCGGCGAGCGTGGCGCGCAGCTGCTCTGCTCGGGGAGTGCTCATGGCATCCACACCAGCCCCGCGAGCCGGCCGGCGCGCTTGCCCTCGCGGCGGTAGGAGTGCAGGCCGCGGTCCTCGAGCGTGCAGCGGCGCACGTCGCGCGCGCGCACGCCGGCCGCGGCGAGCTGCGCCGCGACCCCCGCCCCGAGATCGAGCGCCGGCGTACCCCACGTCGTCTCGGCATGGCTGGCCGGCACGAGCGCCGCCACCTCCGCACGCATCTGCTCGGGCACCTCGTAGCAGCCGCCGCACACGTGCGGCCCCACCCACGCGCGGATGTCGGCGGCGCCGAGCGCCCGCATCCGCTCCACCGTCCGGCCGACCACGTCCAGCTCCACGCCACGCCGACCCGCGTGCGCAGCGCCGATCACCCCGGCGCCCGGATCGGCCAGCACGACGGGCACGCAGTCCGCGACCCGGATCATCAGGCCGAGCCCGCGGTCGGCGGTGACGAGCGCGTCACCGACCGGCACCTGCTCCTCGGGTCCAGGCACCGGCTGCGAGGAGGACACCGCCACCACCACGTCGCCGTGCTCCTGGTGCAGCCGCGCGAAGCGCACGCCGGCCGCCTGCTCCACCGTCGCGAGCGCGTCGGCGAAGCCGTGCTTCAGTCCCTGGAGATCGAGCGTCGCGTCGGTGAACGCGACCTCGACCCGGGGGCTGCCCGGGCCGAGGTCGCAGGTGTCACGGAACGCGAACATCCGTCGTCCTGAGGGTGTCGATGGAGCTCACTTCAAGAAGTCGGGCACGTCCAGCTCGTCGTCGGCGAACTGCACCGACGGCGCGGCCTGGCGCGGAGCGGCGGCCGGCGGCGGCGTGCTCGGACCTGCCGGAGCGGCCACCCCGGCCGGGACGACCGGGCGAGGCTCCTCGCGACGTACGGCCTGCTGGGGCTCATCGCGACGCACCGCGTGCTGGGTCTGCTGACCGGTCGGCCGACCCAGGTCCTGACCGCGCAGCGTGGTCTCCCGCTTCTTCGGCAGGCCGCCGTCGAAGCCGGCAGCGATGACCGTGACGCGGACCTCGTCGCCGAGCGCGTCGTCGATGATCGTGCCGAAGATGATGTTGGCCTCCTCGTGGACGGCGTCCGCGACGAGCGCGGCCGCCTCCTGGATCTCGAACAGGCCCAGGTCCGAGCCGCCCGCGATCGAGAGGAGTACGCCGTGGGCGCCATCGATGCTGGCCTCGAGCAGCGGGCTCGCCACCGCGATCTCGGCCGCCTGGACGGCACGGTCCTCTCCGCGCGCGGATCCGATGCCCATCAGCGCGGAGCCGGCGTTGCTCATCACGGCCTTGACGTCGGCGAAGTCGACGTTGATCAGGCCGGGCGTGGTGATCAGGTCGGTGATGCCGGAGACGCCCTGCAGGAGGACCTGGTCGGCCTGCTTGAACGCGTCGATGACCGAGACGCTGCGATCCGAGATCGACAGGAGGCGGTCGTTCGGGATGACGATGAGGGTGTCGACCTCCTCGCGAAGCTTCTCGATGCCCTCCTCGGCCGACTTCTTGCGACGCGCGCCCTCGAAGGCGAACGGGCGGGTCACGACACCGATGGTCAGCGCGCCGAGGCTGCGGGCGATGCGTGCGACGACCGGCGCGCCGCCCGTGCCCGTCCCGCCGCCCTCGCCTGCGGTGACGAAGACCATGTCGGCCCCCTTGAGGACCTCCTCGATCTCGTCCATGTGATCCTCGGCGGCGCGCTCGCCCACCAGCGGCTGAGCACCGGCGCCGAGGCCGCGGGTCAGCTCGCGCCCGATGTCGAGCTTGACGTCGGCGTCGCTCATCAGCAGCGCCTGGGCGTCGGTGTTGATCGCGATGAACTCGACCCCGCGCAGGCCGACCTCGATCATCCGGTTGACGGCGTTCACCCCGCCGCCGCCGATGCCGACGACCTTGATGATCGCCAGGTAGTTCTGTGCAGCTCCCACGGTGGTCGCCCCTTTTCGGTGTTCGAGTCGTCGCATTGCTGAGGTCATCTGCGGCGTGTCCCTCAACTCTTACCCTCATCCTGAGGGTTATAGTTATGTCAACCTCGCCGTGGTCAGAACACTAGGCAGCCGGGCGCGTCAGATCGTGGAGACACGCTGGCGTGTCGGGGATTCGAGGGGCCGCGCCCGGGCCCGGTCCGGGCGGTTTTGACCCCTAGGGGTCAAAACCGCCGTCCGCAGCCGCCTGCGAGCCGCCGCGAGCACTCAGCCGGACGTGACCGGCTGCCCCGGTACCGAGACGTCGTACGTCTTCGCGTGCGGCTGCGCCTTGAGCAGAGCGGCCAGCACCTGGGCCTTCACGTCCGAGTCGGCCGCGCTCCCCCACTGGACGGTCTGGCCCGACGCCAGCGCGAGCGAGATCTCGTCCACGCTGCGGACCTCCAGGTGGTCTACCGAGGACGCCAGGGAGTGGGGCAGCGCGGTGGCGACGTCGGCCGCCTGGCGCAGCGCCTCGTTGTCGGTGCCGGCCGGCGTGGAGACCTTCGGCAGATCCGCCGGCGCCTTGGCGTAGGAGGAGAACACGACCCCGCTGGCGTCCAGCGCATGGAGCTGACCGCCGATCTCGATGACGGCCACGGGGGTGCGCTCGGTGACCTGGACGCGGACCTTGGAGGGCCATTCGCGCGACACGTCGACGGTCTTCACCGCCGCGAGCGCGGCGACCCGTCGGCGGATCGCTGCGAGGTCCACGCGCAGGAGCGGGCCACCGGTCGGGACCGCGGCGACGCGGCGTACGTGGGCCTTCGTCAGCGTGGTGGAGCCGGAGACGCCGGTGACGTCGACGCCCTTGACCGACAGCCAGGCGGAGAAGTACGCCGCCCAGATCCCGAACGCGGCCAGCGCGACGACGAGGACCGCGACGGCGAGGTAGCGCCAGGCCAGCCAGCGGCGGCGCCACTGGCGACGGGCGAATTGCCGGCGGCTGCGCTCGGTCGGGTCGACGCGGCCTGCGCCCTCGACGCGACCTGCGCGCCGACGCAGCCGCGGCAGGCTAGGCATCGCGCTCCTCGAGCAGCGCGAGCAGCCGCGGGCCGACCTCGGTGACGTCACCGGCGCCGAGGGTGACGACGAGGTCGCCGGGTCGAGCGATCTCGGCGAGCGCGGTCGCGGCCTCGTCCAACGTGCGGACGAACCGCTTGCGCCGATGCGGCACCGCGTCGGCCACCAGCGCGCCTGTCACGGTGGGGTCGGGCTCCTCACGGGCGAGATAGACGTCGAGCACCACCACCTCGTCGGCGGCGCCGAGCTCGCGCCCCATCTCGGCGCCGAAGATGCGGGTGCGGGAGACCAGATGGGGCTGGAAGGCCACGACGAGTCGGCCGTCCCCGGCCACCGAGCGCGCGGCGACGAGGTCGCCGGCGATCTCGGCCGGGTGGTGGGCGTAGGAGTCGTAGACGCGCACGCCTGCCGCCTCGCCCTTGCGCTCCATCCGACGCCGCGTGCCGGTGAAGCTCTCGAGCCCGTCCTTGAGCCGCGCGAAGTCCAGGCCGAGCCGCAGACCCACGGTGAGGGCCGCGAGGGCGTCCAGGACGTAGTGGCGACCGGGGATCCGCAGGGTCGCCCGGCCGAGCTCGGCGCCCTCGTCGACGACGGTGAAGGACGAGGTGGTGCCCTGCAGCACGATGTCGACGGCGCGGACCTCCGCGTCCTCGCCGGTCCCGATCCCCACGAAGCGGCGGCCGAGCCCGGCGGCGACCGGTCGCAGCGCGGCGGCCCCAGGATCGTCCACACACGCGACGACGAGGCCGCCATCGGCCGCGGCGTCCACGCGCGCCACGAACTGCGCGAACGCCTCGCGGTAGGCCTGCTCGGTCCCCCACTGGTCGAGGTGGTCGGCCTCGACGTTGGTGATGACGGCGACGTGCGGCCGGTAGACGAGGAAGGCACCGTCGCTCTCGTCCGCCTCGGCGACGAAGAGATCGGAGCCGCCCTGCCCGGCGTTCGTGCCGGTCGCGGCGAGATCCCCGCCCACGGCGTACGTCGGGTCGGCGCCGGCCGCCTGCAGGGCGACGGTGAGCAGCGAGGTGGTGGTGGTCTTGCCGTGGGTGCCCGCGACCGCCAGCACGCGTCGGTCGGCCATCACCGCGGCGAGGCCCGCAGAGCGTGGCAGGAGCCGCAGGCCGCGACGCTGCGCCTCGAGCACCTCGGGGTTGTCCTCCCGCACGGCGGTGGAGACCACCAGCGTGTCTGCTTGGGCGACCTGGGCGGCGTCGTGGCCGGCGTACACGGTCGCACCGGCCTCACGAAGCCGCTCCAACGTCGGGGAGTCGACGCCGTCGGAGCCGCTGACCTGGACGCCGCGCGCCAACATCAGCCGGGCGATCGCGGACAGCCCGGCTCCCCCGATGCCGACGAAGTGGACGCGACCGAGATCCTCGGCCGGCAGGATCTGCTCGGGCACCGGAAGCCTCATCGCGCTGCGCCGACCTCGAGGACGATCCGGGCCAGCCGCTCGTCCGCGTCGCGCGGGACCAGGGCCTGCGCCTTGGCGCTCATGGCCTCGAGGCGAGCAGCGTCGGCCGCCAACGGCACCACCCTCTCGGCGACCCAGTCGGCGGTGAACGCGGCATCCTCGACCAGCACTGCTCCCCCGGCGTCGACGACCGGCTGGGCGTTGCGACGCTGCTCGCCGTTGCCGATCGGCAGCGGCACGAACACCGCGGGTACGCCGACCGCCGCCGCCTCCACGACCGAGTTGGCACCGGCCCGGCAGACCATGAGGTCGGCGGCGGCGAGGGCGTAGTCCATCCGGTCCACGAAGTTCAGCACCACGTAGGGCACACCGGTCACGGGCGCGACGACGTCGTTCTTGGGCCCGACGACGTGCAGCACCTGCACGCCCTTCTGGGCGAAGACGGGCGCGGCGCGCGAGATCGACTCGTTCAGCCGGCGCGCGCCCTGGGAGCCGCCGGTGACGACGACGGTGGGCCGCGCGGGGTCCAGGCCGAAGAACGTGCGGGCCTCGGCGCGCAGGGCGGAGCGGTCGACGCCGGAGATCAGGGTGCGGATGGGCAGGCCGACGTACTCCGCCTTGGGCAGCGGCGTGTCGGGGAAGCTCACCGCGACCCGGGTCGCGACCCGGGCGCCGATCTTGTTGGCCAGGCCGGGCAGGGCGTTCTGCTCGTGGACCACCACCGGCACCCGCCGCCGTCGGGCCGCGAGGTAGACCGGCAGCGAGACGTAGCCGCCGTACCCCACGATGACGTCGGGCTGCGTGCGCTCGATGAGCCCCCGGGCGGCGCGCACCGCGGCGCGCAGGTTGCGCGGGACGCGGAACAGCTCCGCGTTCATCTGGCGCGGCAGCGGGACCGGGGGGATCAGCTCAAGGCGGTAGCCGGCGGCCGGGACCACTGTGTTCTCCAGGCCACGGGGCGTCCCGACGCAGGTGATGTCGACGCCCGCGCCGAGTCGGCGCAGGGCGTCCGCTGTGGCGAGCAGGGGCGAGGTGTGGCCGGCGGTGCCGCCACCGGCGAGGAGGACGCGCATGGTGCTGTGAATCTACCTACCGCGCCGAGAGGCCTGTGGAGCGGGACTTGCGGCGCTGGGCCAGAGCTCGCGCGGCCTCGGGCTCACGCCGGGCGAATCCGATGACCAGGCCCAGGCCGACCAACGAGGGCAACAGCGCGGAGCCGCCGTAGGAGACCAGCGGCAGGGGGATGCCGATGACCGGGAGGAAGGCGAGCACCATGCCGATGTTGATCAGTGCCTGTCCGAGCAGCCAGACCACGACGCCGAAGCTGACGTAGCGCACGAACGGGTCGGCCGTCTGGCGGGCGACCCGGATGGCGGCGTAGGCGAGGACGGCGAACAGCCCGATGACCAGCAGGGTGCCGACCAGGCCCAGCTCCTCGCCCAGGACGGCGAAGATGAAGTCGGTGTGGGCCTCGGGCAGGTCGCCCCACTTCTGTTGCGAGGCGCCGATGCCCTGGCCGAACCAGCCGCCGGTGGAGAGCGCATAGAGGCCGTGGCCGGCCTGCCAGCCGGCTCCCTGGAAGTCCCTGAACGGGTCGAGGAAGTTGCCCATCCGGGTGAGGCGCTGCTTGTCGGTGCAGATCAGGAACAGCACGCCGCTGCCGACGACGAGGAGCCCGATGGTGAAGAGCCTGCTCGGCGCCCCGACGACCCACAGCAGACCGAAGAGGATCGCGAAGAACACCAGGGCCGTGCCGAGGTCGTGGCCGGCCAGCACCAGGAGCGTGGCGAGACCGAGCCCCGGGACGACGGGCATCACGATGTGGTGCAGGCTGCCGAGCCGGCGCTCCTTCAGGGCATAGATGTGGCCTGCCCACAGCACGAGCGCGAGCTTGGCGACCTCGGAGGCCTGGATCTGCACCGGACCGAGCATCAGCCAGTTCTTGTTGCCGTTGACGGTCGTGCCCATGAACACGGTCAGGACCAGCAGGGCGATCGCGAACGCATAGCCCGGCCAGGCCAGGCGCCGGATCCAGCGCTGGGTCATCCTGCTTGCGACCCACGCGGTCGGGATGCCGAGCAGGACCCAGACGAGCTGCTTCTTCACCACCGCGTAGGAGTCGCCGTGGTAGTAGCGGTAGGCGTAGACGCTCGAGGCGCTCATCACCATGATGAGGCCGATCACCAGCAGCAGCGCCGAGGCGCCGAGGAGCAGGTAGTAGGAGGTCAGCGGCCGATCGAGCGCCTCCTGGACCGTGCGCAGCCACGAGGCTGCCCAGGCGCGCAGGGTGAGCCGTTCGGGGGTGCGAGCGGTCTCCTCGGGGTTGGCCGTGGTCACCGTGCTTCCCCCTTCCCCACCGGGTGTGCTGCCGTCTAGCTGGTCCGTGCCCTGACAGCGGCTGCGAACGCGTCGCCCCGCGCCTTGTAGTCGCGGAACTGGTCCTGGCTCGCGCACCCGGGCGCCAGCAGCACCGTGTCACCGGGGACCGCCAGCCGGGCCGCGGCCTCGACCGCCTGCTCCATGACTGCGGCACCAGTCTCGTCGGCGGCCATGGCGATCACCGGGACATCGGGCGCGTGTCGCGCAAGTGCCCCGGCGATCACGTCCTGGTCACGTCCGATCAAGACCACGGCACGCAGCCGCTCGGCGACGGCCGGGACCAGCTCGTCGAACTGGGCCCCCTTCGCCAGGCCGCCGGCGACCCACACCACGGGGCGGTAGGCCTGCAACGAAGCGAGCGCGGCATGCGGGTTGGTGGCCTTCGAGTCGTCCACCCAGGTGATGCCGTGCTGGACCGCGACGGTCTCGATGCGATGGCCGTCGGGGCGGAAGGTGCGCAGCCCGTCGCGGACGGCCTGCTGACTGACGCCGTGGGCGCGGGCCAGGGCCGCGGCCGCGAGGGCGTTCTGCACGTAGTGCGGCGCCGGGGAGGCGAGCTCGGAGATGGTGCACAGCTCGGCCGCGCTGGTCTGCCGCTCCTCGATGAAGGCGCGGTCGACGAGGATGTCCTCCACCACCCCGACCATGCCGACGCCAGGCATGCCGAGGGTGAACCCGATCGCGCGGGCGCCCTCTTCGACGTCGGCGTCCTCCACCAGCCTGCGGGTGACCTCGTCGGCGACGTTGTAGACGCAGGCGCGCTGGACGCGCTCGAAGATGCGGCCCTTGTCGGCGGCGTACTCGTCCATCGAGGGATACCAGTCCAGGTGGTCCTCGGCGACGTTGAGCACCGCGGCGCTCTCGGCGGCCATCGAGTCGGTGTAGTGCAGTTGGAAGCTGGAGAGCTCGACGGCGAAGACGTCGTACGGCGTCGGGTCCATCACCGCCTCGACGATCGGCAGGCCGACGTTGCCCACCGCCACCGACCGCAGCCCGGCCGTGCGCAGGATGGCGTCGAGCATCTGCACGGTCGTGGTCTTGCCGTTGGTGCCGGTGATCGCCAGCCACGGAGCGGCGCTCTCGGGGTCACGCAGGCGCCAGGCCAGCTCGACCTCGCCCCAGATGGGCACGCCCCGCTCCCGCGCTTGTGCCAGCAGCGGCGCGGACGGCTTCCATCCGGGCGAGGTCACCAGGACGTCGACGTCGTCGGGCAGCCGCGCCGTCTGCCCGGCTCCGAGCCTGATGTCGGCGCCGAGGACGCGCAGCAGCTCGGCCTTCTGCTGCCGCTCGTCGTCGCCGGGCGACTCGTCGAGCGCCGTCACGCCGGCACCCAGGTGCAGCAGGTTGTCGGCCGCGGCGAAGCCGGAGACGCCGAAGCCGGCGACGACGGCCCGCACGCCCTCCCAGGAGTCGTGCCGCCCCAGCGTCGCGAGGTCACGCGACGCGCTCACGACACGACCACCCAGGCGCCGTAGAAGACCCCGAGGCCGGCGGTGACGCAGATGCCGGCGATGATCCAGAAGCGGATGACGACGGTGATCTGCTCCCAGCCGAGCATCTCGAAGTGATGGTGGATGGGCGTCATCCTGAACAGGCGCTTCCCGGCACCACCGTTGCGCTTGGTGAGCTTGAAGAACCCGACCTGGAGGATCACCGAGAGGGTCTCGAGCACGAAGATGCCGCCGATGACGGCCATCAGCATCTCGGTGCGGCTCATGATCGCCAGGCCGGCGAGCGCCCCACCGAGCGCGAGGGAGCCGGTGTCGCCCATGAAGATCTTGGCCGGCGAGGCGTTCCACCACAAGAACCCGAAGCAGGCACCGGTGATCGCGGCAGACAGGATGGCCAGGTCGAGGGGGTCGCGCACCGTGTAGCAGTGCAGCGGGTCGACGTTGGGCCGGGCGCTGCCGCAGCGCTGGTTGTTCTGCCAGATGGAGACGATCGTGTAGGCGCCGAAGACCATCATCGAGACGCCGGTGGCCAGGCCGTCGAGGCCGTCGGTGAGGTTCACCGCGTTGCTCGTGGCCGTGACGATGAACCAGATGACCACGATGACCACCGCCAGTGGCAGCTTCCAGCCCCAGTCGTGGATGGTCGAGAGGTAGTGCGAGGCCGGGTGCACACCCCGCTTGTCGGCGAAGAAGCAGGTGGCGAGCACCGCGAAGGTGACCGCCACGAGCGTCTGGCCGATCATCTTCGCGCCGCTGCGCAACCCCAGGTTGCGCTGCATGAAGACCTTGATGAAGTCGTCCAGGAACCCCACGAGCCCGCACCCGACGAACAGCAGCACCAGCAGCCAGCCACTGGCGCTGGGGGCGTCGCCCTCGGCGAGCTTGGCCCCCAGGTAGGCGAGCAGCGCTGCCAGGACGATGGCCACCCCGCCCATCGTCGGCGTACCGCGCTTGGTGTGGTGACTGGTCGGGCCGTCGTCGCGGATCTCCTGGCCGTAGCCGAGCCGGGTGAACTGCGTGATGGCGACGCGGGTGCCCAGGAGCGAGACGAGCAGCGCGATGACGCCACTCAACAAGATCGCTCTCATCCACCCACCTTCGGTTCGTGCCGACCGGCTGACCCGCCGGACCGGTTGCCATTCTTCCCTACCCGCCGATCGGCTCGACGCTGCCCCGCCGGGCCTAGCGGTCGGTGAGGCTGCTCTCGCCGGTCCGGCCGGCCCGCTCCCGCAGCAGCTCCCCGAGGACCTCGCGGGCGACCTCGCGGTCGTCGAACGGGTGCGTCCGCTCCCCCACCGTCTGTCCGGTCTCGTGGCCCTTGCCGGCGATCAGCACGATCTCACCTGACGTCGCAGTGGCGAGCGCCTCCGCGATGGCGGCACGCCGGTCACCCACCTCCCGCACGTCCGCGCGTCCGCCTCCGCGCGCGCCGGCCAGGATCTCGGCGCGGATGGCGGCGGCATCCTCGGTGCGCGGGTTGTCGTCGGTGACCAGGAGTACGTCGGAGAGCCGCGCGGCGATCTCGCCCATCAGCGGCCGTTTGCCGCGGTCGCGGTCCCCACCGGCGCCGAGCACCGTGATGACCCGCCCCTCGGTCAGCGGCCGCAGCGTGCGGATCGCGGCCTCGACCGCGTCGGGCTTGTGGGCGTAGTCGACCACGACCGTGAAGTCCTGGCCCTCGTCGATCCGCTCGAGCCTGCCCGGGACGCCGCCGGAGCTGCCGAGCGCGTCGGCGAACGCTGCGGCGTCGAGCCCGGCCTCGGCCACCGCGGCGACGGCGGCGAGGGCGTTGCTGACGTTGAAGTCGCCGGGCAGCGGGACGCGCAGGCGGAAACGCCCGTGCGGTCCCACGGCGGTGAACGTCGAGCCGTCCGCCTCCAGGCGCACGTCCTCGGCACGCCAGTCCGCGTCGGCGCCCTGGGTGGAGAACGTCCGGACCGGGATCAGGGCCTCGCGGACCAGCCGCCGACCGTGCTCGTCGTCGACGTTGACCAGTCCGAGCCGCGCGCGCTCGGGGTCGAACAGCGACGCCTTGGCGCGGTAGTAGTCCTCCACGTCCTTGTGGAAGTCGAGGTGGTCGCGGCCGAGATTGAGGAAGACGGCGACGTCGAACGTCACCCCGTCGACCCGGCCCATCACCAGCGCGTGACTGGAGACCTCCATCGCGCAGGCCTGCACCTGCTGCTCGCGCATCATCGCGAACAGCGCGTGCAGGTCCGGCGCCTCGGGCGTCGTCAGGCTGGTCCGGACGTCGCGGCCCGCCACCCGGGTGCCGACCGTGCCGATCACACCTGCGGTCGCCCCGGCGGTCTCGAGACCGGCCGTGACCAGCCGCGTCGTCGTGGTCTTGCCCTGCGTGCCGGTGACGCCGATGAGCCGGATGGCGGTGGCCGGGTCGCCGTAGATGCGGGCTGACAGTCGACCCAACCAGCGACGGGGGTCGTCGGCGAGCAGCACCGGTACGCCGGCCAGCACGGGCGCATTCGGGCGCACCCGCTCGATCCCCTCCTGGTCGGTCAGGATGGCGACC
>Ga0209796_10000344_pt1 | contig 35726 bp, 23 predicted proteins | sample AgamicOrSfrz_FD_187167 | JGI IMG/M metagenome (GOLD analysis project Ga0209796, IMG submission 187167) | Agave microbial communities from Guanajuato, Mexico - Or.Sf.rz (SPAdes) (version 2) | ecosystem: Host-associated > Plants > Phyllosphere > Phylloplane/Leaf | place: Guanajuato, Mexico...
CACTGGGGCACGCCGATTCCGATCATCCACTGCCCGACGTGCGGCGACGTGCCGGTGCCGGAAAAAGACCTGCCGGTCGTGCTGCCGGAAGACCTCGTGCCGGACGGCACGGGCAACCCGCTCGCGAAGTCCGAAGCGTTCGTGAACTGCACCTGCCCGAGCTGCGGCGGCGCGGCCAAACGCGAAACGGACACGATGGACACCTTCGTCGATTCGTCGTGGTACTTCTACCGCTATGCGTCGCCGGATGCAAAAACCATGGTCGACGAGCGCACCGACTACTGGGCGCCGATGGACCAGTACATCGGCGGCATCGAGCACGCCATTCTGCACCTGTTGTACTCGCGCTTCTGGGCAAAGGTGATGCGCGACCTGGGTCTCGTCAAGTTCGGCGAGCCGGCGAAGAACCTGCTCACCCAGGGCATGGTGCTCAACGAAACGTATTACCGCGAAGACGCGGCGGGCAAGAAGACCTGGTACAACCCGGCGGACGTCACCGTGTCGTTCGACGACAAGGGCCGCCCGGTCGGCGCGGTGCTGAATGCGGACGGCCAGCCGGTCGTGCTCGGCGGCGTAGAGAAAATGTCGAAGTCGAAGAACAACGGCGTCGACCCGCAATCGCTGATCGATCAGCACGGTGCGGATACGGCGCGTCTGTTCGTGATGTTCGCCGCGCCGCCCGAGCAGCAGCTCGAATGGTCGGGCTCGGGCGTGGAAGGCGCGAGCCGCTTCCTGCGCCGCGTCTGGAGTTTCGCGCACGCGAACGAAGCGGCGCTGCGCACGGGCGGAAAGTTCGACGCGGCGCAACTCGACGACGCGGACAAACTGCTGCGCCGCGAGATCTATAGCGTGCTCAAGCAGGCGGACTTCGACTACCAGCGTTTGCAGTACAACACGGTGGTGTCGGCGGGCATGAAGATGCTCAACGCGCTCGACGGCGCGAAGGGCGCGCTGCCGGCGGTGCTGCGCGAAACCTACGGCGTGATGTTGCGCGTGCTTTATCCGGTGGTGCCGCACCTGACGTTCCAGCTGTGGCAGGAACTCGGTTACGCCGACGAATTCGGTTCGCTGCTCGACGCGCCGTGGCCGAAGGTCGACGAAAAAGCGCTCGAGCAATCGGAGATCGAACTCGTGCTGCAGGTGAACGGCAAGGTGCGCGGCGCGCTGACGGTGGCGAAAGACGCGTCGCGTGAGTCCATCGAACAGCTTGCGGCCGCGCACGACATGGTCGCGAAGTTCAGCGAAGGCAAGGCGCCGAAAAAGATCGTCGTGGTGCCGGGCCGCCTCGTGAACGTGGTCGTTTGACGAGACAGCACTATCTGCCGGCCGGCATGGCGCCGCCTCGCGCGGCGGCGCTTGCCGCGCGCCGGGAATCCACTGCGAACCAGGAGCCAATGTGACTCGCAGATCGCTTTTCGTAACGCTGGCATGCAGCGTATTCATGCTGTCCGCCTGCGGCTTCCAGCTGCGCGGCCAGCAGGACTATGCTTTCAAGCGCCTCTTTATCGCGGGCGGTTCGCCGGCGGCCAGCGCGCGGCTCGCGCGCATCGTGCAAGGCGGCAGCGACACGGTGGTGGTGAAGTCGGTGGCCAATGCCGACGCCACCTTGCAGATCACCGAGGCCCGTGGCACCAGCACGTTGACGCTGAATTCGCTGGGTGTGGTCGCCGAGTATCAGTTGAATCTGAACATGAACTACACGCTCGTCGGCAAGGACGGCACCGTGCTGATTCCGCCGAGCGTGATCGCGCTGAACCGCGCGATGACCTATAGCGACAGGTATTCGCAGGCGAAAACCGCCGAATCGGACATTCTGTTCGCCGATATGGAAAACGACGCGATCGACCAGCTCACGCGGCGTCTGTCGAGCGTGCGTTCGCTGCACCCGGCGCCGGGCGAGCAGGTGCCGGGCGTCGCGCCGCGCGCGCCGTTGCCGCCGCCGCCGCTGTGAGCGTCGCGCGCCGCTTCGATCGGGAAGACACGTAGCCATGCAACTGCGACTGGACGCGCTTGAAGCGCATCTCGCGAAGGGACTCGCCGGACTGTACGTCGTGTACGGCGACGAGCACCTGCTCGCGCAGGAAGCGTGCGACCGCATTCGCGCGGCGGCCCGCGCGGCCGGCTTCACGGATCGCTCGGTGTTCACGGTCGAGCGCAGCTTCGACTGGAGTTCGATGCTGGGCGCGAGCCAGTCGATGTCGCTGTTCGGCGACCGTCAGCTGGTCGAGTTGCGCATTCCGTCGGGCAAGCCCGGCAAGGAAGGCGCGGATGCGCTCAAGTCGCTCGCGGCTTCAGTGAACGACGACGTGCTGACCATGATCACGCTGCCGCGCCTTGACGCCGCTACGCAGAAATCCGCGTGGTTCACGGCGCTCGCCGACGCGGGCGTCGCACTGAAAATAGATCCCGTCGAGCGTGCGCAATTGCCGAACTGGGTGGGTCAGCGGCTTGCCGCGCAAGGGCAACGGGTAGCCGCCGGCGAGGAAGGGCGGCGCGCATTGGCCTTCATTGCCGAGCGCGTTGAGGGCAATTTGCTCGCCGCTCATCAGGAAATTCAGAAGCTCGGGCTGCTTTACCCGGCGGGCTCGCTCAGCTTCGAACAGATTCACGACGCCGTGCTGAACGTCGCGCGTTACGACGTGTTCAAGCTGAACGAGGCGATGCTTGCAGGCGACGTCGGCCGCCTGTCGCGTATGCTCGACGGGCTGCGCGGCGAAGGCGAGGCGGCAGTGCTCGTCTTGTGGGCCGTCGTCGAGGAATTGCGCACGCTGCTGCGGATCAAGCGCGGCGTCGCGGCAGGCAAGCCGCTTGCCATGCTGGTGCGCGAAAACCGCGTGTGGGGTCCGCGCGAGCGCTTGATCGGACCGGCATTGTCGCGTGTCACCGAGGGCTCGCTGGAAAAAGCGCTCGCGCTGGCGGCGCGGCTGGATCGGCAGGTGAAGGGTTTGTCGGGCGGCACGCCAGGCAATCATCGCAATGATCCGCCGCCCGACCCGTGGGACGGCCTGTTCGAGCTTGCCATGACCGTGGCTGCGCCGAAAACATCTGCGGTGCCGCCCTCGCCGCGACCTCGGAGCGGGTCTGCAAGCGCGGTGCGCAGGCCTGCGTGAGTTTCGCTGTCGCGCTGGGAGCGGGCCTTCGGGCCTTCGGGGCCTCGCGGCTTAAGCGCAACGAGGCTAACGCCAGCAAAGCGCCGCAAAGCGAGGCACGGCCTCACAGCATCACATGTCGCGAGCGCACAGATCGCGGCCTGGCGAGCAAAGCGTCCTGGCCCGACTTACAATCGTTGCATCATCCGCTAATCGGCTAAACAGCCTGCCCGCCGCGCCCCGGTGTGCGCGGCATTACGAGAATCACCATGGATATCGACCAGTACATGACCGACCTCGGCCGCCGCGCCCGCCAGGCATCGCGAGCGATGGCGCGTGCGTCGACGGCCGCGAAAAACGCCGCGCTCGTGGCGGTTGCGCAAGGTATCGAGCGCGACGCCGCCCTGCTCAAGGAAGCCAACGCGCGTGACCTGGCGCGGGCTCGCGAGAAGGGCCACGACGCCGCGTTTATCGACCGCCTGACTCTGTCCGACAAGGCGCTGAAGACCATGGCGGAAGGTCTGCGCCAGGTCGCGGCGCTGGCCGATCCGATTGGCGAGATCAGCAATCTCAAGTACCGGCCGAGCGGGATTCAGGTCGGGCAGATGCGCGTGCCGCTCGGGGTGATCGGCATCATCTATGAGTCGCGTCCGAATGTGACGATAGACGCCGCCGCGCTCTGCCTGAAGTCCGGCAACGCGACGATTCTGCGCGGCGGTTCCGAAGCGCTCGAGTGCAATACGGCTCTTGCAAAGCTGATCGGTGAAGGGCTGCAAGCCGCTGGTTTGCAGCAGGACGCCGTGCAGGTGGTCGGCACCTCGGACCGCGCGGCGGTCGGCAAGCTGATCACGATGACCGAGTATGTGGACGTGATCGTGCCGCGCGGCGGCAAGAGCCTGATCGAGCGGCTCATGAACGAAGCGCGCGTGCCGATGATCAAGCATCTCGACGGCATCTGCCATGTCTATGTGGACGACCGCGCCGATCTGGCCAAGGCGCTGACCGTGTGCGATAACGCCAAGACGCACCGCTACGGCACCTGCAACACGATGGAAACGCTGCTGGTCGCGCGCGGCGTGGCTGCGGCGGTGCTGCCGCCGCTCGGCAAACTGTATCGCGGGAAGGACGTCGAACTGCGGGTGGACGCGGCGGCGCGTGCGGTGCTCGCGCAGGCGGGCGTGGCTCCGCTCGTCGACGCGACCGAAGAAGACTGGCGCACCGAATACCTTGCGCCGGTTCTTGCGATCAAGGTGGTCGACGATCTGGACGCAGCCATCGAGCACATCAACACGTACAGCTCGCAACATACCGACGCGATCGTCACCGAAGACCACGATCGCGCAATGCGTTTCTTACGCGAAGTAGATTCGGCAAGCGTGATGGTGAACGCGTCGACACGTTTCGCCGATGGCTTCGAGTTCGGTCTCGGCGCCGAAATCGGCATCTCGAACGACAAGCTTCACGCGCGCGGTCCTGTGGGACTGGAAGGGCTGACGTCGCTGAAGTATGTCGTGTTCGGGCATGGCGAAGGCCGCCAATAAGCGGATTGTTGTGCAACGCGTGGTCGTGCAACGCGGCCACGCGCAGACGGCGTGTCACTCGCCGGTCACTACGTTTTCCTCGACGCGACTCTGGGTCGCTTGCCGTCGCGATGCACGCGCGGCATTATCGCCCGCGCTTTTCAGAACAACTAACGCACCACACAAGGACCTCCCATGCTCTGGATCAAGACGTTCCATATCGTTCTGATCGCCTCCTGGTTTGCCGGCCTGTTCTATTTGCCGCGCATCTTCGTCAACCTGGCGATGGAAACGGAGCCGGCGGCGGTCAGGCGTCTATTGCTCATGGCGCGCAAGCTGTTTCGCTTCATGTCGTTTATTGCGGTGCCGGCGCTCGCTTGCGGCTTGTGGCTTTGGCTTGTTGTGGGAATTGGTCGAGGGCAGGGGTGGATTCATGCGAAGGTCGGCGTGGTCGTGTTGCTGGTGATTTATCACGCTTACTGCGGTGTATTGCTGCGTACTTTTGAACGCGGACAAAACCGTCGCTCGGATAAGTGGTATCGCATGTTCAACGAACTGCCGGTGCTCGGAATGTTGGCTGCGGTTGCGCTGGTCGTGATTAAACCGTTCTGATTTTCCACTCCTGATTGATGGCCGTTTTCCTGCGGCCACGCTAAGACATTTCCGAAATATGGCGCGGGTTTTCGCCGCGCTTGTCGGACGCACGGCGATTCTCGCCGCTGACGCTTCAGCAAACCGTTTTCTCTTCTTAAACCGCCTGCGCTTCGGCGCGGGCGCGTCGCGACTTTTCTCCTCTTTTGCGTGCAGTTTTGTTGCAGCCAGTATTTTTTCAGGCGCTTCGCACGCGGCACTGCCTTTTCGGATTTGTCTTAAACGCCCGCGCCTTCGCGAGGCGCTTTTAGTCCTTGTCTGATTCTGTCCGTGGGGCGCATCTCATATTCTCGACTTCGAACATTAGCAAAGCACGACGGCCGTTGCCACGCTTCGCTCAATGTCGAGCCGCAGTGAGCGGTTGTCGCGTTTCCTACATATTTGTGAGTCTTCATGAACAAGAATCGATTTCGCCGGGTATTCAGCAAGCGTCTCGGCATGCTCGTCGCTGTTGCAGAGAATGTGACGAGCCAGGGCAAACAGGCAGGTGAGAGTTCGGGCGTCAGCGTGTCGGGCCGCGAGTTCGGCGTCGTTTCCACAATGAGCGCCATGGCACTGGCGCTGGTTGCATTCCATCCGTCGGTGAGCCGCGCGCAGTCGCTGCCAACCAACGGCCAGGTGATGGCCGGTCAGGCGAGCATCTCGCAGACCAACCCGACCACGATGACCATCAATCAGGGTACGCAGCGTACCGTGATCGACTGGAACTCGTTCAATGTCGCGGCGGGCAACACGGTGCAGTTCAACCAGCCGAACGCGCAGGCGCAGGCGCTGAACCGCGTGACGGGCGGCATGCCGTCGAACATTCAGGGCTCGCTGCTCGCCAACGGCCAGGTGCTGATCCAGAACGCGAACGGCGTGCTGTTCAGCAAGGGCGCGGTGGTCAACGTCGGTTCGCTGCTGGCGACGACGAAATCCATCGACGCAAACCAGTTCATGGCGGGCGGCCCGCTGCAACTCAGCTCGACAGGCACGAACGCGAGCGTCGCGAACGATGGTCAGATCCAGGCACAGGGTTTCGTGACGCTGATGGGCGACCAGGCGCGTAACACGGGCACGATCACGACGGCGCCGGGCGGCCAGGTGGTGCTCGCCGCAGGCGACAGCGCGACGGTGGCGCTGCCGAACGGCCAGGGCATCCAACTCACGCTGACCAACGCGACGGCCAATGCGCTGCTGGAGAACAGCGGCACGATCAACGCGCAGAACGGCACGGTGCTGCTGACTGCGCGCGGCAGCAACACGCTGCTGAACACGGTGGTGAACCTCTCGGGCGTGACGCGTGCGGGCACGGTGGTGGCCGATGCAGGCAAGACGGGCGACGTGGCGGTGACGGGCACGATCGACGCATCGAACAACGCAGCAGGTGGCGTGGGCGGCACGGTGGTGCTGTCGGGCGACCGCGTCGGCGTGTTCGGCAATGCGACGATCGACGCCAGCGGCGATGCGGCGGGCGGCAAGGTGATCATCGGCGGCGACAGTTTGCACAAGCTGGATGGCACGTCTGCGGCGGGCATGCTGCAAGACGGCGTGACGTTCGCGAACTTCACGCAAGTGGACGCAGGCGCGAGCATCAATGCGGGCTCGGCGCATGGCAATGGTGGCTTCGTCGAGACGTCTGGTCATAGCCTTGATGTGCAGGGCACGGTGAGCGCAGCGGCGCCCAACGGCAAGGCCGGTGAGTGGTTGATCGATCCGACGGATGTGACGATTAGCACGGGCGCGGACGCGAACTACAGCGGCAGCGTGACGGGCGGCTTCAGCGGCGGCTCGAACGCGAGCGCGACGGTCAAGAACACGACGATCAGCAACGCGCTGAACGCAGGCACGGATGTGACGATCACGACGGCGAGTTCGGGGACGGCGACGGGGAATATCTATCAAGCCGCTGGCGCGGACATCGTAAAAACGGGCGGCAAGGCCGCCAACCTTACGCTCGCGGCCAATGGCGACATCACGCTCGCCGGCAACATCACGTCGACGTCGAACCAACTCAACCTGAACATGACCGCTGCCATTGGCGGCAATACAGGTCATATCTGGCAGCAGAGCAACAGCACGATCGATCTTAACGGCGGCAATCTGACTGCCTACGGCGATGTCAGAGGCAAGGCCGACCATGGCGTGGCATTGAGCGGCAACGTTCTGAACGTGGGCGGTGGATCGATAATCGGATATGCCAACACGGGTAACGGCGTCATCTTCGCTGGGACCTTCTCCGAAGTTGGCAATGGGACGATGAATGTCACGGGCACGTCTAATTCCGGCGGCGGTGTGTGGGCTTATTCAGGCATTATCAACGCGAGCGGTGACTCAAATGTGTTTCTGACTGGGACGTCAAATACAGGAAGTGGAGTTTGGGTCTCAGGCGCGTCGTCGAGTATTTCCGGCAATGCCAATGTCACGGTAAACGGAAAATCAAACACGAGTTACGGCACGATTTTAAGTGCTACTAACGTGACGGATAATGGCACGCTGACCATCACCGGTTCGTCAGATTCGGGTCTTGGCACTCTTGTGGCGTCGATCGGCGTTACCAAGAATGCCACGGTCAACGTGGCCGGAGTTTCCAATTCCTCAATCGGCGTAGTGGTGAACGACCCAATAAATGTCCACGATAACGGGACGTTCAGGGTGAACGGAACGTCCACGTCGGCCGAAGGCGTCTATCAAGGAGAGGGCAAGAGGATCAACGTAGATGGGAACGGCACCGTAGTCGTTATTGGTAATTCGACGAACGGCACGGGCGTGGTGCTTAACGGCAGTGAAAGTGTGACCGAAAGCGGCACGCTGACGATTGCTGGCGATTCTCAAGAGGGGAACGGCTTCGCCGGAGCGGGATCGTTGAACGTGTCCGGCAACGGCACGGCGAACATCGCTGGTAGCTCAACCAATGGCAACGGTGCGGTTTTCAATGGCAGCACGAACGTAACCGAGAACGGTACGTTGAACGTCTCGGGCGAATCCGCCAATGGCTCCGGATTCATTGAGGGCGGAAACGGCTCGATCAACATCTCGGGCAATGGTTCAGCTGACATCTCGGGTAACTCGACGAACGGCACCGGTGCGGTGATCGACGGCAGCGTGAACGTGACGGATAACGGCACGATCAACGTCAGCGGTGAGTCGACCAATGGCTCGGGCGTGATCGAAGGCGACAACGGCTCGATCAATATCTCGGGTAACGGCGCGGCCGACATTTCGGGTAACTCGACGAACGGCAACGGCGCGGTGATCGACGGTGGCGTGAACGTGACGGATAACGGCACGATCATCGTCAGCGGTAACTCGACCAACGGTTCGGGCGTGATCGAGGGTGACAATGGCTCGATCAATATTTCGGGCAATGGTGCAGCCGACATTTCGGGCAACTCGACGAACGGCAACGGCGCGGTGATCGACGGTGGCGTGAACGTGACGGACAACGGCACGATCAACGTCAGCGGCAACTCGACCAATGGTTCGGGCGTGATCGAGGGCGACAATGGCTCGATCAATATTTCGGGCAATGGTGCAGCCGACATTTCGGGCAACTCGGCGAACGGCAACGGCGCGGTGATCGACGGTGGCGTGAACGTGACGGACAACGGCACGATCAACGTCAGCGGTAACTCGACTGATGGCTCGGGCGTGATCGAGGGCGACAACGGCTCGATCAATATCTCGGGTAACGGCGCGGCCGACATCTCGGGTAACTCGACGAACGGCAACGGCGCGGTGATCGACGGTGGCGTGAACGTGACGGACAACGGCGCGATCAACGTCAGCGGTAACTCGACTGATGGCTCGGGCGTGATCGAGGGCGACAACGGCTCGATCAATATCTCGGGTAACGGCGCGGCCGACATCTCGGGTAATTCGACGAACGGCACCGGCACGGACATCAATGGTTCGATCAACACGACGGATAACGGCACGATCAACATCAGTGGTAACTCCACCGATGGCACGGGCGTGATTGTTGATCCGAACGGTTCGATCAACACCAGCGGCAACGGCTCGACGAATATCAGCGGCGATTCGACCAACGGTACCGGTACGGACATCAATGGTTCGATCAACACGACGGACAACGGCACGATCAACATCAGCGGTAACTCGACCGATGGCACGGGCGTAATCGTCGACCCGAACGGTTCGATCAACACCAGCGGTAACGGCTCGACGAACATCTCGGGTGATTCGACCAACGGTACCGGTACGGACATCAATGGTTCGATCAACACGACGGACAACGGCACGATCAACATCAGCGGCAATTCGACTGATGGCACGGGCGTGATCGTCGACCCGAATGGTTCGATCAACACTTCGGGTAATGGCTCGACGAACATCTCGGGTGACTCGACCAACGGTACCGGCACGGACATCAACGGCTCGGTCAACACGACGGACAACGGCACGATCAACATCAGCGGCAATTCGACTGATGGCACGGGCGTGATCGTTGACCCGAACGGTTCGATCAATACCTCGGGTAACGGCTCGACGAACATCTCGGGCGATTCGACCAACGGCACCGGCACGGACATCAACGGTTCGATCAACACGACGGACAACGGCACGATCAACATCTCGGGCAACAGCACGGATGGCACGGGCGTAATCGTTGACCCGAATGGTTCGATCAACACCTCGGGCAACGGTTCGACGAACATCTCGGGTGATTCGACCAACGGTACGGGCACGGACATCAACGGCTCGATCAACACGACGGACAACGGCACGATCAACATCAGCGGTAACTCCACCGATGGCACGGGCGTGATCGTCGACCCGAATGGTTCGATCAACACCTCGGGTAACGGCTCGACGAACATCTCGGGTGATTCGACCAACGGCACCGGTACGGACATCAATGGTTCGATCAACACGACGGACAACGGCACAATCAACATCAGTGGTAACTCGACTGATGGCACAGGCGTGATCGTCGATCCGAACGGTTCGATCAACACCTCGGGTAACGGCTCGACCAATATCAGCGGCGATTCGACCAATGGCACCGGTACGGACATCAACGGTTCGGTCAACACGACGGACAACGGCACGATCAACATCTCGGGCAACAGCACGGATGGTACGGGCGTGATCGTCGACCCGAATGGTTCGATCAACACCAGCGGTAATGGCTCGACCAATATCAGCGGTGATTCGACCAACGGCACCGGTACGGACATCAACGGTTCGATCAACACGACAGATAACGGCACGATCAACATCAGCGGCAACTCTACTGATGGCACTGGCGTGATCGTCGACCCGAACGGTTCGATCAACACCAGCGGTAACGGCTCGACCAATATCAGCGGTGATTCGACCAACGGTACGGGCACGGACATCAATGGTTCGATCAACACGACGGACAACGGCACGATCAACATCAGTGGCAATTCGACTGATGGCACGGGCGTGATCGTTGACCCGAACGGTTCGATCAACACCAGCGGTAACGGCTCGACCAACATCTCGGGTGACTCGACCAACGGTACGGGCACGGACATCAACGGCTCGATCAACACGACGGATAACGGCACGATCAACATCTCGGGCAACAGCACGGATGGCACGGGCGTGATCGTCGACCCGAACGGTTCGATCAATACCAGCGGTAACGGCTCGACCAATATCAGCGGTGATTCGACCAACGGCACCGGCACGGACATCAACGGCTCGGTCAACACGACGGATAACGGCACGATCAACATCAGCGGCAACTCGACTGATGGCACGGGCGTGATCGTTGACCCGAATGGTTCCATCAACACCTCGGGTAATGGCTCGACCAATATCAGCGGTGACTCGACCAACGGCACCGGCACGGACATCAACGGTTCGATCAACACGACGGACAACGGCACGATCAACACCTCGGGCAACGGCTCGACGAACATCTCGGGTGATTCGACCAACGGCACCGGCACGGACATCAATGGTTCGATCAACACGACGGATAACGGCACGATCAACATCAGTGGTAACTCCACCGATGGCACGGGCGTGATCGTCGATCCTAACGGTTCGATCAACACCAGCGGCAACGGCTCGACCAATATCAGCGGCGATTCGACCAACGGTACCGGCACGGACATCAACGGCTCGGTCAACACGACGGACAACGGCACGATCAACATCAGCGGCAACTCCACCGATGGCACGGGCGTGATCGTCGATCCGAACGGTTCGATCAACACCAGCGGCAACGGCTCGACCAATATCAGCGGTGACTCGACCAACGGCACCGGCACGGACATCAACGGCTCGGTCAACACGACGGACAACGGCACAATCAACATCTCGGGCAACAGCACGGATGGCACCGGCGTCATCGTCGATCCGAATGGTTCGATCAACACCTCGGGTAACGGCTCGACGAACATCTCGGGTGATTCGACCAACGGTACGGGCACGGACATCAACGGTTCGATCAACACGACGGACAACGGCACGATCAACATCTCGGGCAACAGCACGGATGGCACGGGCGTGATCGTCGACCCGAACGGTTCGATCAACATCTCGGGCAACGGCTCGGGCGAAATCTCGGGTAACTCGACGAACGGCAATGGCACCGCCATCAACGGTGATATCAACACGACTGACAACGGCACGATCGTGATCATCGACAACGGCACGGTGTTGGTTCCGGGCGACAACGGTGGCAGCAACGGCAGTGACAATGGCGGCACCAACGGCGGCGGCACCAACGGCGGTGACAATGGCGGTACCGACGGCGGCGGCACCAATGGCGGTGACACCAATGGCGGTGACACCAATGGCGGGAACACGCCTCCGGTCGACAACGGTGGCAACACGCCGCCTATTGACAACGGCGGCACTGCTGGCGGCACGCCTTCCCTCGGCGACTCCAGCAGCGGCGGCAGCGGCGGCCTTGCTGCTGGTGCGATCGGCGCGATTGGCATAGGCGGCGCAGCGGCCTACTTCATGAGCGACATGCTGTCGGCGCACTGGTATCTGGAATCCGAGCAGGCGTTGACGCTCGAAGCCGGCGACCCGGTGTTCTGGGCGGATGCCGAACTGGAGCACGTCACGGTCGACATGACGACGAACTCCGCCGATGTGCAGTTGCTCACGCATGCTGGCGCGCTGGATCGTCACCTGGCGTACCGCGACGGCGCAGAAGGTGTGAAGCATTTCACGTACGAAGATCCGCAGCAGAAGACGAAGGCGGACCTGTCGGTGAACATGCAGACGCACGAGTACTTCTACACGGAAAGCGGTGTGAAGGATGGCAAGGCATACGTGGTCAAGTCGCACGGCTGGCTGAAGATGGGCCTTGCGCCCACGGGCAGCACGTCACGCGCCACGGTCAAGGGCGCGGCCTGACGCCCGCATCGGGTCTTGCGCCGGCTGCGAAGCGGGCGTGAGGCTCGGTGAGAAGGGAACAGGGTGATCGTCCCCCAGGCGATCACCCGATGAAGCTCGCAATTGCTTGCTTATGGGCGGTGCCTCGCGCACCGCCTTTTTTTATTCACCTTAAAAACCCGCTTGCGATCGCAATAGACCACATGATCGTCAACTGCAAAACCATTTAATGATTAAAAAATCGCCATCCGCTAAATAATTCGGACAATTCCTATTCACATTATTAAGAGTTCTGCGTTTTCCGCGAAACCTATGCGTGGAGAAGCTTAAGGCTCGCCCCTGTTCCGAAAAATCTTTTTGCGATGCTCAGAGTTTTTTTGGAATAGTCCTATTCGTTTCGAAGCGCCTGACTCTTAATCTCTTATTCATGGGGCGGCGCAGTTTCGGCACAAAATTCCGTAATCGTGGCGCCATGGTATTTAATCTGAGGGCAAGGTTAATTCAATGTTGTGGCGCAAAAACGAAGTCAATAGGCAGATCACCCGCGCAATGTGGGTGCTGCCGCTGCTAATGGCAGGTGTCGCTCACGCGGAGCCGGTCGCAACTGTGAGCGCCGCTCTGCCGGCCGTTCACGCAACAGTCGCTTTCAAAGTGATCCCCGCGGGCAGCCGCGATGAGGCAACGATGATGAAAGTGCTGCACGAGAAGGCAGCAACGCTCGGCGATGTCCCAACCCGTCTGGGCGACGTCAATCGCTGGTCGGACCGTCTAACGGACGCGCTGCGCCAAGGCGGCTTTCCGGTGGTCCAGGTGTTGATGACCGACGACGACTGGCGTGCCGCCCAGAAAGGCGCCACCCCTGTTTTCACCGTATACCCCGGCCGAATCGGCAAGATCGTGGTCAAGAACAAGTCGCGCGTGGACGACGCCCGCTTGCAGCGCCTCATCACCCATGCGTTGTGCCACGGCGATCAAGCCACCGACGTGTGCGTGCTCAGCATGCCACGCCTCGAACGCGCCACGCAGTTGCTGCAGGACGTGCCTGGCGTCGCCATCGACAAAGCCCCGCAGTTTTCGCCGGGCCAAGGCGTGGGCGATATCGAAGTGACCTTCAGCATTGCTGCAAAAGGCAAGCCGATGCAGGCCGACCTCATCATGGACAACCAGGGCATCGAGTCCACGGGCAGTTATCGCTTTGGCGTCACCGCCTCGGGCAACAACTACTTTGGCGCCGGCGAGAGCTATGCGTTCACGCTCATGGGCACCGACAAGAAGATGTGGACGGGCTCGCTTACCGGCAGCGTGCCGATTTTCGACGACGGCCTGCGTCTGACCGGCGGTATCACGCGCCAGCAGTACACGATTAACGCGGGCACACCGGTCGCGGGCGTCGCCACCACAGCCCAGGCAGGCGTGCTGTACCCGTTCATGCGTGGCCTCGACACCAACCTCTGGGGCGCGGCGTCGGTACTGCACAGCCAGGCCGCGACGACCTACAAGGACTACGGCTTCGCTTCGCACAGCACGCTCGACTCCATACGTTTTTCGGTGCAAGCCGACAACGGCGATCGTGCGCAGCAACTGCGCACCAACATTCTGAGCGGGCAGGCAGCGTTGACGCTGGGTCATCAGCGCAACGACGACGCCGCGCTCGACGCAGGTCCCCACCGCGCGGGCAACTACGCGAAGCTGACCGGTTTCGGATTCGGTACCTACGCGCTCACGCAGAGCGGCAATCTGTTTCTGACGGGTCGGGTCAATTCGCAACTGGCAAGCCGCAACCTGGACGCGAGCGAAAAGCTCACCGCCGGCGGCCCCGACGCCGTACGCGCCTACCGTGCCGACGAAGTGTCGTTCGACGAAGGCGTCGTCATCAATGCTGGCCTTTATCAGCGCTTTCCTGTTGCAACCGGCCACCAGCTCCAGCTCGGCGTTTTCTCTGACTTCGCCATCGGCCGGGTCAATCACTCGCCGTGGGCCAACTGGGAACGCAGCTACGTCGGCGTACCGGGCGTCACCAACACCCGCACGCTGGCCGGCTACGGCGCGAGCGTCGACTGGCTTACGCCGATTGGTGCAACGGTCTCGGCATCGGTATCGAAACCCTATGGCTTTTCATCGGCTTCCTGGGTTGAACCCGGCAAGAAGCCCCTGCAGTACTGGCTGTCGGTTACCTGGAAACACTAACTGTCGATGGCGCCGCGCGCCGATCACCTCATCGCAAGCGTTACCTTATTTCTCCCGGAGAGTGTCATGAAATTCAGCATCAACAAGTTCGAATATCTTTGCTATCGCCGCGAACACGAAAAGGCGAGCCGTGAACTGCTGCAACTGCTCAACAAGATCGACCAACATTACGGCATCCTGATGGATGTAGACGTCTGGGCGCAGTCCAACGAAGCGCAGGACATCATGGACGATCACCTGCTCGCGCGTCTTACATCTGCGATCACGAGTCTCGTGACCGATCCGAAGTTCACTTTCTCCGACGCGGGGATTTCTCGCACCGTGTTGTTCCAGCGTTGGCTCGCCGCGATGTTTGCGGCTAGCCCGTTCCGCAACGCCGACCATATTCTCCGTTCGCTTGGCGTGAACGAAGACGCGCGCCACGCCATTGAGCTGCGCAACAGCGACGTCCGCAAGTTCCAGCTCTTTTATTTGCCGGAATCGGAAGTCCGTCTCGACTGGGACGCGCTCTGGAAATTCGACAAGACGATGGCGGCGTCGCTCGCGATGACCATCATGTCGTCGCGCTTTCTCGGCACGCCGTCGGCGCATCAGAAGCGTGAACTGCTGTTGCGCTGGCTGCCGGAGCGGCTCGACCAGATCGACAGCGTCGATTCGCTGCCGATGGGTGTCCTGCACGACGTCTACATGCACTGCAGCTACGCAGACCTGCCGTCCAAGCACGACATCAAGAAGCCGATCAACGCGCTGATCCGTCGTAAGCTCGCGACACTCGGCATCGCCGACGTCACGCGCGAGACGGTCCGGGTGAAAGGCGAGAAGCCGGTCGTTCTGGTGGTGCTCGAGTGGTTCTCGAAGAATCACTCCATCTACCGGACCCATTCGCAAACTCTCGTCGCGATGCGCGACAAATTCCATCTGGTCGGCATGGGCTACGACGGCCGCGTCGACGATGCCGGTAAGGAGGTGTTCCACGAGTTCATTCCTTTCGAAGGCGCCAATGTGTGGGAAGTCGCACGGCAGGTGCGCAACACGAGCGAAGCGCGCAACGCGCAGATGATGTACATGCCGAGCGTCGGCATGTTCCCCATCACCATGTCATGGCATGCTTGCGCGTCGCCCCGCTGCAATTGATGGCCCTGGGTCATCCGGCCACCACGCACGGCCATGCTATGGACTACGTAGTAGTCGAAGAAGACTATGTCGGCGACGAAGCCTGCTTCCAGCGAAAAGCTGCTCAAGCTGCCGTCTGACGGCATGCCGTACCGCGCCCCGGCGGCCATGCGCGAACTGGCGCTGCCGACTGAAAAAGCGCCGTCGAACGTGGTGAAGATTGCTGTTGCCGGCACGACGATCAAGTTGAACCCGGGCTTTCTCAACACCTGTGCCGCCATCGCCCGCGAATCCACTGTGCCGGTGGAATTCCATTTCCTCGTGGGCCAGGCGACGGGCCTTGTGTTCCCGCAGGTGCGCAATCTGATTCGCAGACTCATCGGAACGAACGCAGTCGTGCACAAGCATCAAGGCTACGCCAGTTACATGAACGTGATTGCGAGTTGCGATCTGTTCCTGAATCCGTTCCCGTTCGGCAATACGAATGGCATCGTGGATACGGTATGGGCGGGTCTCGTCGGTGTTTGCAAGACCGGCCGCGAAGTTCACGAGCATATCGACGAAGGCATGTTCCGCCGCCTCGGCTTTCCTGAGTGGACCATCACGAAGACGAACGACGAGTACAAGGCCTCCGCGTTGCGCCTGATCGAAAACGTACAGGAGCGTCGTGAGCTCGGAGCCTCGCTGGCTGGGCCGAAGGCCATTGAGAAGCTGATCTTCCAGGGCCGCCCCGAGATTCTGGGAGAGCGCATGCAGGCGCTGTGGCTCGACAAGATGCATCAGGCGCAGTGAGGCGAGCATGAACGAGACGAGTAAATCTGCGCTACGCCGCGCGCGCGATCCCGCCTTCCAGCAGCACTACTTCGTGGGCAAGGGCATCGATATCGGTGCGGGGGACGATCCGCTGAAAGCCCACGCCCATGTTTTTCCGCGCGTGACTGATATTGTGTCGTGGGACAAGGCACAAGGTGACGCGCTGCACATGTCGGGCGCACAGGACGGGTCGTTCGATTTCGTGCATTCCAGTCATTGCCTCGAACACCTGGCCAATCCTTTCCAAGGTCTCGCCCGATGGCTCGAACTGCTGAAGCCGGGCGGCTATGCCATTCTGACCGTGCCCGACGAAGATCTGTATGAGAAGGGCAAATGGCCGAGTCCCTTCAATCGCGAGCATAAGGTCAGCTTCACGATCTGCAAGCCGGAGAAAACGCTGCCTGGCTCGGTGAACGTGCTCGACATGGTGCGTGCATTTGCACCGATTGCGTCATGTGAGCGAGTCTCGCTGGTGCGTGATCACTACGACGAGCGGCGCGCAAGCGTCGATCAGACGGCGCGTGGTCTTGCCGAATGCGCGATTGAAATCGTTCTGCGCAAACGCGCGGTGCCGACGGCGCGCGAAATGATCAACGCCGCTGCAAAGGCGCGCGATGCACAGGAAAGCCTGCGCGCCTGGCAGCTCGCGCTGAAGTCGTACCCGTATCGCTTCGACGTGTATCACGGCGCGATGCTCGCATGGCTGCGCTGGGACCTGATCGACGCCATCGACGATCTGTGGGATCGGTGCATTAAGTGTTTGCCTGACCAGCATCTGCCGCGCCTTTATCACGCGCTGCACACCATTGCGCGCGGCAAGCTGCGCGAAGGCTTCGCAGTTCGCGAAGCGTGGATGAGCAAGTTCGGCTGGCAGCGCCGCACGAAAGCCCAACCGCCGTCGGCAATTCCCGCATGGGCCGGCGAGCGGCTCGACGGAAAATCTATCGTCATCTGGAGCGAGTTCGGTCTTGGCGACGAAATCTTCTTCCTGCGCTTCGCCCGGATTCTTCGGGAGCGTTGCGGCGCGGCACGGGTCTCGGTGGTGTGTCAGGCGCCGCTCGTCACGCTCTTCGAGCACTCGAAAGAAGCTGACGCAGTGTTCAGCGTGGCGCAGGCCGCCGAGCTGCCGCAGCATGACTACTGGGTCTATCCGCACGCAATTCCCGCTCATATCGATCTGGACCTCGAGGCGCTGCCGCAGTCTGTGCCGTTTCTGCGTGCGCCAGGCACGACGGCTTTCGCCGCGCTCAAGGAGAGCAAAAGCAAACTCAAAGTGGGCGTGGTGTTCAAGGGCGCGCCCACGCATGAGAACGACAAGCAGCGGTCGCTGCCTTCGCTGTCAGTGCTGGACGACCTCTTCAAGGTCGAGGACGTCGAGTTCTTCAGTCTGCAGAAAGGAGCGGGCGCCGACGAAGCCGCGGACTACGCCAGGCGTCTTGGCAATTTCCACGACGTGGGCGCTTCGCTGAACAGCATGGACGAGACTGCCAACGCGATCGCGGCACTCGACCTCGTGTTGACCGTCGATACGTCCGTCGCCCATGTCGCGGCCGCGATGGGCAAGCCGACGTGGTTGTTGCTGCCGTTTTTCGGCGACTGGCGCTGGCATTACACACGCACCGACAGCCCGTGGTACCCGAGCATGCGTCTCTTTCGCAGAGTTGCCGGCAGCGACTGGTCGGAGGTCGTGGCGCGGCTTCGCGGCCGTTTGCTGATGGCGCTGCAATCAGGGGGCGTCGAGTTATAACGGTCTCTGTTCACCAGAGACAGCAGTCAAACCGCAAAACGGGCTCCAGAAGGAGCCCGTTCGCGTTTTGCGTCTAAGGAAACAGCGAGGAATAGCGAGGAACAGCGACGGGCAACGCGGCACAACGTGACATGCCGCCGTGCCGAACGCTCACCCTTCCACACCAATTCTTCTGCGCGAAATCAGTTCTTTCGCACCGGCCAGCTTTTCCGCGAGTTGCGGCCCGCGCTGCAGCGCGACGCCCACGGCAAGAATGTCGCCGATCGCGAGATGCGAGGTACGCGAGGTCATCGGCGAAAAAATGTCGGTGTCTTCGTCGACATTGGCGAACAGTCCAACCGACGCAATCCGCGCGAGCGGCGAATTGCCGTGCGTGATGGCGATCACTTTGGCGCCGCCCGCCACGGCCGACTTCGCGGCATCGACAATATCGCGCGTGCGCCCCGTGTTCGAGATGGCAACCACGACGTCGCCTTCCCCCAGCATTGCCGCCGACATCAGAAACGTGTGCGGATCGGAATAGGCGACGCTCGGCATGCCGAGCCGGAAAAATTTATGCTGCATGTCGAGCGCGGCGATGCCCGAGCCGCCCGCGCCGTAAAACTCTATGCGCTTTGCCTGCGCGAGCACGTCGATGGCCGCCGCGATGCTGTCCGTCGACAGATTGTTGCGCACCTGGATCAGCGCGCCGATGGTGCGGTCGAGCACTTTTGCGGCGACGCCCGGCGGCGGCTCGTCGGGACGGACGTCGCGATAGACGGCCGGCACTTCCGTGGCGATTCCCTGCGCAAGCCGGATCTTGAACTCGCGAAACCCCGAAAAGCCGAGCGCATGGCAAAACCGCGCGATGGTCGGCTGGCTCACGCCGGCGCGGGCGGCGACTTCCGTCATCGAGAGGTCGAGCACTTCGCGCGGCGCTTCGATGACGTAGTCGGCGAGCTTGCGCTCGGACGGGCGCAATTGCTCGCGCATCTCTTCGACCTGGGACAGCATCATTGGAAGACTCGCACTATGCTGAAGAATGCGTGGACTATAGCTGATAGCGCAGCAAGGTACAAAAACTACATCTGCGCCGTAGGTGTTATCCCTAGGTTTGGCGAAATTCTGACCGCTGGCCCGCCAGTCAAGGCTTTAACGCCCCATCCGGATGTCGCGGCGCAGCAGGAACCCTGATTGCGGTCGTGTAGTTTTTCTACTAACATTGCCGGCGTCGGTTGGTCCGACTTCCCGCGATACCTACCTGGCATAGTGCCCGCGCGCCTGCCGCCAGCGACGAAGGAGCTCAGATGGTTTCCCCGCATTCGCAATTGTTGAAGGTCACGCAGCGCGTGATCGAACGCAGCAAGCCGACTCGCGAGGCATATCTCGCCCGCATTCATCAGGCGCAGGGCAAGTTCCCGGCGCGCGGCGCGCTTTCGTGCGCCAATCTGGCCCACGGTTTCGCGGGCCTCGAGGGCAACGACAAACTCGTCATCAAGCAGATTCGCGAGCCGAACATCGGCATCGTCTCTTCGTACAACGAGATGCTGTCGGCTCACGCGCCGTACAAAAACTACCCGGACATCATCAAGCAGGCCGCGCGCGAGAACGGCGGCGTCGCGCAATTCGCGGGCGGCGTGCCGGCCATGTGCGACGGCATCACGCAAGGCAACGCGGGCATGGAGCTGTCGCTGTTCTCGCGCGAAGTGATCGCGATGAGCACGGCGGTTGCGCTCACCCACAATATGTTCGACGCGGCTCTGTGCCTCGGCATTTGCGACAAGATCGTGCCGGGCCTTCTGATCGGCGCGCTGCAATTCGGCCACCTGCCGACCATCTTCGTGCCGGCCGGCCCAATGACGAGCGGTCTGTCTAACGACGACAAAGCGAAGACCCGCCAGCAGTTCGCGACCGGCCAATGCGGCCGCGAGGCGCTGCTCGAAGCAGAAGCCGCTGCGTATCACGGCCACGGCACCTGCACGTTCTACGGCACCGCAAACAGCAATCAGATGCTGATGGAGATCATGGGTCTGCATCTGCCTGGCTCGGCCTTCGTGCACCCGCACACGCCGTTGCGCGACGCGCTCACGGCGCAAGCGGCCCGGCGCGTGCTCGACCTGACCGTCGAGCGCGGCAATTACATGCCGATCGGCCATGTGATCGACGAAAAGGCGATCGTCAACGGCATCGTCGCGTTGCTGGCTACGGGCGGCTCGACCAATCACACGCTGCACCTCGTGGCGATTGCGCGCGCGGCGGGCATTGTGATCGACTGGGACGACTTCGACGCGCTCTCGCAAGCCGTGCCTTTGCTGGCCAAGATCTATCCGAACGGCAAGGCCGACGTGAACCATTTCCACGCGGCCGGCGGCGTCGCCTTCCTCGTGCGCAATCTGCTGGAAGGCGGTTTGCTGCACGAAGACGTCAACACCGTCGCGGGCAAGGGGCTGCAGCACTACACGGAAGAGCCGAAGCTGCTCGACGGCAAGCTGCAATGGGTGCCCGGCGCTCAGGCGAGCGAAGACACGGCGGTGCTGCGCGGCATCAAGGAGCCGTTCCAGCCGGACGGCGGTTTGCGCCTGATGCAGGGCAAGCTGGGTCGCGGCGTCATCAAGATTTCGGCGGTCGCGTCGCAGCATCGCAAGGTGAGGGCGCCCGCCATCGTGTTCGATTCGCAGGAAGCGGTGCAGGAAGCGTTCGACAACGGCGAGCTGAAGCGCGACTTCGTGGCCGTCGTGCGCTTCCAGGGCGCGCGGGCAAACGGCATGCCTGAGCTGCATCGTTTGACGCCGCTGCTCGGTGTGTTGCAGGATCAGGGCTTTCACGTCGCATTGGTCACGGACGGGCGCATGTCGGGCGCGTCGGGCAAGGTGCCCGCGGTGATTCACCTGTCGCCGGAAGCGCTGCTGCAAGGCCCCATCGGCAAGGTCCGCACCGGCGACATGCTGGTCATCGACGCAGAAGCGGGCGTGCTCGATGTCGAAATCGGCGCCGAAGAATGGGCCGCGCGGCCCGGCGCCCAGCCGCTGCATCAGGCCGAGAACGAAGTCGGCTTCGGCCGCGAGCTGTTCGGCGTGTTCCGTGCGGCGGCGGCGCCTGCGGAGCAGGGCGCGTCGGTGTTCGGCCCGATGGTCGGCGAGCGCGCCGCGTCGCAGGGCGAGCACGCGGCATTCGCTGCAACGGCTGACGTTCAGCACGGCGAAACGCGAACGAGCACCACTCAGGCCGGCTGACGGCGTCTTTCAGACAAAAACCAGCCGCCGCCGGAGCCGGTCAACCGGGCAGCCCAAACAAGCCAGTCGTCGCGATCCAACTGGCAACTGGCAGAAACAAGGAGTTTTACTATGACGTCGAAAACAGTAAGCGAGATAGTCCGCCTCGGTCCGGTGATTCCGGTGCTGGCGTTCGATTCGGTTGAGCAGGGCGAGCACGTGTCGCGCGCATTGCATGCGGGCGGCGTGAAGGTGCTCGAGATCACCCTGCGCACGGCGGCCGGGCTCGCGGCAATCGAGCGCGCGAGCCAGTTGGCCGAAGACATCGTGGTCGGCGTGGGCACGATTACGAAGCCGGAGCACTGTGCACAGGCAAAGAAAGCGGGCGCGCAGTTCGGCGTCTCGCCGGGCCTCACCAAAGATATGCACAAGGCCGCGCAGGACGCCGGCTTGCCGCTGCTGCCCGGCGTAATGACACCGAGCGACATTATTACCGCGCTCGAGCTCGGCTACGAGATCGTGAAGTTCTTCCCGGCGCAGCAAGCCGGCGGCGTGCCGATGCTGCAAGCTTTCCATGGCCCGTTCCCGACGCTGAAGTTCTGCCCGACCGGCGGCATCACTGCCGAAACGGCCACGCATTTCCTGTCGCTGCCGAACGTGGTTTGCGTGGGCGGTTCGTGGCTCACGCCGAAGGCTGCGCTTGCCGCACAGAACTGGGACGAAGTCACGCGTCTCGCCCGCGCCGCCAGCCAGTTGGCCGCGCCCACTCATTAGTCACAATCCGCCGCATACAAGGCGGTCAGCCAGTCAGACAACAGAAGGCCTCGTCGATACAGCCGGTCCGGCTGCCGCGGCGAGGCTTCGTTGCAGATATGCATGCTGGTTTCACGGGCTTTTCAAGACAACAGACAGTAAAATTCAGCGACCGCGCGGTTCGTAGCTTTCAAGGCGCGCGGCTCGCCATGACACGAAGTGGCTGCCGCCGACCGCACCACAATCAATAACGCAAAGGAGGAGCTTCATGGAAGCTGTTCACGGCAGCATGCTGCTGGTTTACGGGGTGATCGCTATCGCCCTGCTGATTCTGATGATCACCCGCTACAAGGTCTACCCGTTCCTTGTCCTGATCATCGTCTCGCTGCTGCTGGGGCTCGTGTCCGGTATGCCGATGGCGACCATCGTCAAGTCGTTCGAAACCGGCAACGGCAACACGCTCGGGCACATCGCGGTGGTGGTGGGCCTTGGCACCATGCTCGGCAAGATGATGGCGGAGTCCGGCGGTGCAGAGCGCATTGCCACGACGCTCATCGACTGGTTCGGCGAGAAGAACATTCATTGGGCGATGATGGTCGTCGCGATCATCGTCGGTTTGCCGGTGTTCTTCGAAGTAGGCTTCGTGCTGCTGATTCCAATCGCCTTCAACGTCGCCAAGCGGACCAACAAATCGCTGCTGCTGGTCGGCCTGCCGATGGTCGCGGGCCTCTCCGTCGTGCACGGGCTGATTCCGCCGCACCCCGCGGCGATGCTCGCGGTGCAGCAATATCACGCGGACATCGGCAAGACGATTGCATATGGTCTGATCGTCGGCGTGCCGACGGCTATCGTCGCTGGTCCGCTGTTTGCGCTCCTGATTAACCGCTACGTGAAGCTGCCGGAACAGAACGCGCTTGCCGCGCAATTTCTGAACAAGGATGAAGTCGCGCTGTCGGGCACGCCCGGCGGCACGAATTCGGCGCCGAAGCGCGAACTGCCGAGCTTCGGCATCACGCTGTTCACGGTTCTGCTGCCGGTGATCCTGATGCTGGTCGGCAGCTGGGCCGATCTCGTGTTCACGCCGAAGACCTTGCCGAACGACCTGCTGCACTTCGTCGGCAACTCGGACGTGGCGCTGTTGATCGCCGTGCTGGTCAGCTTCTGGACTTTCGGCGCGAGCCGCGGCTTCAATCGCGACCAGATCCAGAAGTTCTGCGGCGAATGTCTCGCGCCGATCGCGGGCATTACGCTGATTGTCGGCGCGGGCGGCGGTTTTGGCCGCGTGCTGATGGATAGCGGCATTTCGAAGGAAATCGTTGCGGCTGCAACTTCCGCACATTTGTCGCCGCTGCTGTTCGGCTGGCTCGTCGCGGCGCTCATCCGTCTCGCGACAGGTTCGGCCACCGTCGCGATGACCACCGCCTGCGGCATCGTCGCGCCTATCGCCGCGGCCAGCGCGATCCAGGTGAAGCCGGAGTTGCTGGTGCTGGCAACGGGCTCGGGCTCGCTGATCTTCTCGCACGTGAACGACGGCGGTTTCTGGCTGATCAAGGAATACTTCGGTATGACGGTGGGGCAGACCTTCAAGACATGGTCGCTTCTCGAAACCATCATTTCGCTGATGGGTTTGCTGTTGACCTTCGCGCTTGCGGCGGTCCTGTAAGGAGTTTTTGATGATTCTGATCGCAATGGGCGTGTCGGGCGCCGGCAAGACGAGAATTGGCGAGATGCTGGCGGAGCGCCTGCATTGCGCGTTCACCGACGGCGACGCGTTTCATAGCGCCGCGAACAAGGAGAAGATGCACCACGGCATTCCGCTTACCGACGAAGACCGGTGGCCGTGGCTCAAAACTATCCGCGCCGCGATCGAAGAAAAGCAGAAGGCGGGTGAGACGGCCGTGTTCACGTGTTCGTCGCTCAAGCGCTCCTATCGCGACATTCTGCGCGACGGTGATAAAGACGTGTGCTTCGTCTACCTGAAGGGCTCGCGCGAGGTGCTGCAAGAGCGTTTGACTACGCGTACCGGCCATTTCTTCGACCCGTCGCTGCTGCAAAGCCAGCTCGACACGCTCGAGGAGCCGGGCCCGGACGAGGCCGTGACGGTGAGCATCGAACTGTCGCCCGAACAGATAGTCGAGGACGTGTTAAAGCAGATGGACAAGCGCTAGGCGTCTTGCCCCCAGCTGTGCCAGCTGTGGTGCAGATGTAGAAAAGCCGCTCCCAGAGCGGCTTTTCTTTTGCCTCGACCGGCAACTACCAGCAAGGCGGCAACAATCAGCGCAGGCGTTAGCCGATGCGCTTTGCCAGTTCCACGGCCTTGCCGATGTACGAAGCGGGCGTCATCGCGAGCAGGCGGTCTTTCGCGTCCTGCGGAATCTCAAGGGCGTTCACGAACGTTTGCAGCGCCTCACGCGTGATGCCCTTGCCGCGCGTCAGTTCCTTTAACTGCTCGTACGGATTTTCGATGCCGTAGCGGCGCATGACCGTTTGCACGGGCTCGGCCAGCACTTCCCAGCAGTGGTCGAGGTCTTCGTTCAGACGCTGCGCGTTCACTTCGAGCTTGTCCAGACCGCGGATCAGCGAGTCGTACGCGAGCAGCGAATAGCCGAACGCGACGCCCATGTTGCGCAGCACCGTTGAATCGGTCAGGTCGCGCTGCCAGCGCGACACCGGCAGCTTGTCGGCAAGGTGACGCAGGGTTGCATTCGCAAGGCCCAGGTTGCCTTCGGAATTTTCGAAATCGATTGGGTTGACCTTGTGCGGCATCGTCGACGAACCGATTTCTCCGGCTTTCGTGCGCTGCTTGAAGTAGCCGACGGAAATGTAGCCCCACACGTCGCGGTCGAGATCGAGCAGGATAGTGTTCGCACGTGCAACCGCGTCGAACAGTTCGGCCATGTAGTCGTGCGGTTCGATCTGGATCGTGTACGGATTGAACGTGAGCTTCAGACGCTGTTCGACCACTTCGCGCGAGAACGCTTCCCAGTCGAATTCCGGATACGCCGACAGATGCGCGTTGAAGTTGCCGACTGCGCCGTTCATCTTGCCAAGCAGTTCGACCTTCGCGATACGCTCGATGGCGCGTTCCAGACGCGCGGCCACGTTGGCAATTTCCTTGCCGAGCGTGGTCGGGCTGGCTGGCTGACCGTGCGTGCGCGACAGCATGGGCTGCGCGGCGTGCGCGTGAGCCAGCGCGACCAGCTTCTGGTGCACGGTGCGCAGCGCCGGCAGAATGACATGCTCGCGGGCACCCGCCAGCATCAGGCCATGCGACGTGTTGTTGATGTCTTCCGAGGTGCACGCGAAGTGGATGAACTCGCTCGCACGCTCCAGCTCCTGCTGACCTTTGACCGACTCCTTCAGCCAGTATTCGACGGCTTTCACGTCGTGATTCGTCACGCGCTCGATTTCCTTGATGCGCGCGGCGTCGTGCGCGGTGAAGCGCTCAGCCAGTTGCAGCAGGAACTGTTCGGCTGCTTCGGAAAACCGCGGCACTTCGGCGAAGCCGGCGCGCGAAAGCGCGATCAGCCAATGAATTTCGACCGTCACGCGATTGCGCATGAACGCGGCTTCCGAGAGCCAGTCGCGCAGGGCTTCGGTTTTCGACGCATAGCGGCCGTCGAGCGAAGAGAGCGCATTCAGCGCGAACAGGGTGTCGGGGCGAGTGTCGGACATGATGGCGGCTGGTCTAAGCGTTGAGCGCCCGCTGTCTGAAAGTCGCAGCGAGCGGATCGGAAACGGAGGGAACCGCGAATTTTACCACCATGGCTGGATTCGCCCGGAAGACGCGGGCCGCGTGCGATTCGCGGCGAACGATGCGAGCCGCGGCGATCGTCAATCCGCAGGGCGCGCACCGCCGAACCCACTAAAATGCTGACTTCTTCTTTCTCGCCGGCAGCAGGCTTCGCATGGAACTGAAATGGCTCGAAGACTTCGTTTCGCTCGCGGAAACGCGCAGCTTCAGCCGCTCCGCTGAACTGCGGCATGTCACGCAGCCGGCATTCTCGCGGCGCATTCAGGCGCTCGAGGCGTGGCTCGGTACCGAGCTCATCGACCGCTCGGTCTATCCAACGCGGCTGACACCCGCCGGTCAGGTATTCAACGAGCAGGCGCTTGCCATGCTCTCGCAGTTCCATGAGGCGCGAGCGCTGCTGCGCGGTCATACCGCGACGCCGCAGGCAACCATTGAATTCGCCGTGCCGCACACGCTGTCGCTCACCTACTTCCCGCGCTGGCTGCAACGCATTGAAGCGCAGATGGGTCCGATCCATACGCGGCTGCGCGCGCTGAACGTGCACGACGCGGCGCTTTCGCTGGTGGAAGGCGGCTGCGACCTGATGATGGGTTATCACCATCCGAGCCATCCGGTCGCGCTCGATCCAGGGCGCTACGACATGCTGACGCTCGGCAACGAGCCGATCAGTCCATTCTCGGCGCCGGGACGGGCGAGCCGGCCGCGCCACACCGTGCCGGGCACAGCCGCGGCGCCCACGCCTTATCTGTCGTACACGCCCAATGCATATCTGGGCCGCATGACCGAGGTGATTCTCGCCAACGCGCCCGAGCGCCTCTATCTTGACCGGCTTTACGAAACCGATATGGCGGAAGGTTTGAAGGCAATGGCGCTGGCGGGCCACGGCATCGCTTTCCTGCCGCACAGCGCGGTGGAAGATGCGGTCGCGGACGGCAAACTGATCCGGCTCGACCGCGGCACACGCGGCACGCCCGAAGGTCAGCTCACGCTCACTATGGAGATTCGCCTGTATCGCGACAAGCTGGCTGCGAAGAGCGACGACGCGCGCCAGCTTCTCGTGCGGCAGTTGTGGGACGTGGTGTCGGAAGAACTCGCGCACGGCGGCGCCTGACGAGCCAGGCGGTAAGCTCGCCAGGTCACCAGGTCGCGCGAACCTGCGTCCCGGCGACGCGCAATTGCAGCTTCCCAGTGGTTATGCAAAAAAAACATAATCGAATAAGGAAACGGCATTGGATTTCAAAACGGCCTTTTTCGACAATGCTGCTATTCGATCAACGCCGGAGCGTTCATGTCTTCCCAGCAGCAAGTCGCCGAATCTGCCTCAACGTTGCAATCCGTTCCCTCCTACCTCAATAGCGAAGACCTCGGCCCCTGGGGCAATTACCTGCGCCAGGTCGACCGCGTCGCGCCGTACCTCGGCTCGCTGTCCCGCTGGCTCGAAACCCTGAAGCGCCCGAAGCGCATTCTGATCGTCGACGTGCCTATCGAGCTCGATAACGGCACGGTCGCGCACTTCGAGGGCTACCGCGTGCAGCACAACGTCTCGCGTGGTCCGGGTAAGGGCGGCGTGCGGTATCACCAGGACGTGACGCTGTCGGAAGTGATGGCGCTGTCCGCGTGGATGTCGGTGAAGAACGCCGCTGTGAACGTTCCTTACGGCGGCGCGAAGGGCGGCATCCGTCTCGATCCGCGCAAGCTCTCGCGTGGCGAACTCGAGCGCGTGACGCGCCGCTACACGAGCGAAATCGGCATCATCATCGGACCGAACACCGACATTCCCGCGCCGGACGTGAACACGAACGAGCAGATCATGGCGTGGATGATGGACACGTACTCGATGAACCAGGGCCAAACGGCAACTGGCGTCGTGACCGGCAAGCCGATCACGCTCGGCGGTTCGCTCGGCCGCCGCGAAGCGACGGGCCGCGGCGTGTTCGTGGTCGGCTGCGAAGCGGCGCGCCGCATCGGCTTCGATATCGAAGGCGCGCGCATTGCAGTGCAAGGTTTCGGTAACGTCGGCGGGATTGCCGCACGTCTGTTCCAGGAAGCGGGCGCGAAGGTCGTCGCGGTGCAGGATCACACCGGCTCGCTCTATAAGTCGACAGGTATCGACGCGGTCGCGCTGCTGGACCATGTGGCGAAAACGGGCGGCGTGGGCGGTTTCCCGGAAGCCGACGCGGTGACGAACGAGGAATTCTGGACGGTGGAGTCGGACATTCTGATTCCGGCCGCGCTGGAAAACCAGATCACCGAAAAGAACGCCGGCAAGATCAAGACGAAGATCGTCGTGGAAGGCGCGAACGGCCCGACCACCACGGCGGCCGACGACATCCTGCGCGATCGCGGCATCCTCGTGATTCCGGACGTGGTGGCCAACGCGGGCGGCGTGACCGTGTCGTACTTCGAATGGGTGCAGGACTTCTCCAGCTTCTTCTGGACCGAAGACGAGATTAACCAGCGCCTCGAGCGCGTGATGCGCGAAGCGTTTGCCGCCGTCTGGCAGGTGTCGAGCGAGCAGAACGTTTCTGTGCGTACGGCAGCGTTTATCGTTGCGTGTAAGCGGATTCTGCAAGCGCGCGAAATGCGTGGCCTGTATCCTTGATATCGGGCTTGCAAAATGCAGCGAACGGCGGGTCCGCTACCTCGCGGACGCGCATGTCTGAACGCGCTCCACAAGAGCGCGTGTTGTGCCCGGCGGGCGGCATCGCGACGATGCCGCCCGCTTTGCATATCCGGAAAGGTTGACCGACTGCGCGAAGCCGCCGCCTCTGAATAGCGGCGTGCGCGCAACAACAATGGTTTATAGCCATACTTTCAGAATAATTACTTTGCTAAACTGGCGCCGGTTCTTGCCAAGGAGATCAAACATGAAGGTTAAAAAAGCTGCGCTGCTGCTCGCGACTCTCGGACTGTTTACGGTTGGCGCGCACGCGCAAGACGCCGGCACGCTGAAAAAAATCAAGGACACGGGCGTCATCTCGCTGGGCCATCGCGAATCGTCGATTCCGTTTTCTTACTACGACGACAAGCAGAATGTCATCGGCTATTCGCAGGAATTCGCGCTGAAGGTGGTTGAGGCGGTCAAGCAGAAGCTGAATGCGCCGAACCTGAAAGTGAAGCTGATTCCGGTCACGTCGCAAAACCGTATTCCGCTCGTGCAGAACGGCACGGTCGACATGGAGTGCGGCTCCACCACGAATAACGCTGAACGCCAGCAACAGGTGGCGTTCTCGAACACGATCTTCGTGATCGGCACGCGTCTGATGACCAAGAAAGATTCGGGCATCAAGGACTGGGCCGACCTGAAGGGCAAGACGGTCGTTACCACCGCCGGCACCACGTCCGAGCGCCTGCTTCGCAAGATGAATCAGGACAAGAACATGGGCATGAACATCATCAGCGCGAAGGACCACGGCGAGTCGTTCCTGACGCTCTCCACGGGCCGCGCCGCTGCGTTCATGATGGACGACGCGCTGCTCGCGGGCGAACGCGCCAAGTCGAACAATCCGGGCGATTTCGTGATCGTCGGCGCGCCGCAGTCGCATGAAGCTTACGGTTGCATGCTGCGCAAGAATGATCCGGAGTTCAAGAAGGTCGTCGACGAAGCGATCGCGAAGGTCGAAACGTCGGGCGAAGCCGACAAGATCTACAAGAAGTGGTTCGAATCGCCGATTCCGCCGAAGGGCCTGAACCTCAACTTCCCGGAAAGCGACGACATCAAGGCGCTCTTCAAGAGCCCGAATGACAAGGCAATCGATTAAACCTTAGCTGTTTTTTTGAAATGCTGAATGAAACGGAAGGGGCGCGCGCTTCTTCCGTTTCTTTTTGCTGGAGTCTTGGTCATGTCATATCACTGGAACTGGGGCATTCTGCTGAGTCCCGTCTCCACCGGCGAGCCGACCACTTACCTGGGCTGGCTGCTGTCGGGCTTCTGGGTGACGATTACCGTGTCGCTGTCGGCATGGGTGATCGCGCTGATTGTCGGTTCGTTTTTCGGCGTGCTGCGCACGGTGCCGAACAAATGGGCGTCCGGCATCGGCACGGTCTACGTCGCGATTTTCCGCAATATTCCGCTGATCGTGCAGTTCTTCACCTGGTATCTGGTGATACCGGAGTTGCTGCCGGTATCCATCGGCACCTGGTTCAAGCAACTGCCGCCGGGCGCGCAGTTCTTCTCCGCGTCGATCATCTGTCTCGGGCTTTTCACCGCCGCGCGCGTGTGCGAGCAGGTGCGCTCGGGCATCAACGCGTTGCCGCGAGGCCAGCGCGCCGCGGGCCTCGCAATGGGCTTCACGCAATGGCAGACGTACCGCTATGTGCTGCTGCCGGTTGCCTACCGGATCATCGTGCCGCCGCTCACGTCCGAGTTCCTGAATATCTTCAAGAACTCGGCGGTTGCGTCGACCATCGGTCTGCTCGATCTGTCGGCGCAGGCGCGCCAGCTCGTCGACTACACGTCGCAAACATATGAGTCGTTTATTGCCGTCACGCTCGCGTATGTGCTGATCAATCTGGTCGTGATGCAACTGATGCGCTGGGTCGAAGCTAAGACCCGGTTGCCCGGCTATATCGGAGGCAAGTGATGCACCATTTCGACTGGAGCGGTATTCCGGGCGCAATGCCTACGCTGTGGACCGGCGCTGTCGTGACTTTCAAGATCACGCTGATTGCGATTGTGATCGGCATTATCTGGGGCACGGTGCTCGCGATGTTGCGGCTGTCGTCGTTCAAGCCTTTCGAGTGGTTCGCGAAGGGCTACGTGACGATTTTCCGTTCCATCCCGCTGGTGATGGTCCTGCTGTGGTTCTTCCTGATCGTGCCGCAGGTGTTGCAGAACGTGCTCGGGCTGTCGGCGGATATCGACATTCGTCTCGCATCGGCAATGGTCGCTTTCTCGCTGTTCGAGGCGGCGTATTACTCGGAGATCATTCGCGCGGGCATTCAGGCGGTGCCGCGCGGCCAGGTCAACGCGGCGTACGCGCTCGGCATGGGCTACGGGCAGTCCATGCGCCTGATTGTGTTGCCGCAGGCATTCCGCGCAATGGTGCCGTTGCTGCTCACCCAGGGCATTGTGCTCTTTCAGGATACGTCGCTCGTGTACGTGATCAGCCTCGCCGACTTCTTCCGCACCGCCACGAATATTGGCGACCGTGACGGCACGAATGTCGAAATGGTACTGTTCGCGGGCGCGTGTTACTTCGTGATCTGCGTGATTGCGTCGAGCCTCGTCAAAGGTCTTCAGAAAAAGGTCGCAAGATGATCTCTATCAAGAATGTTTCGAAGTGGTACGGCCAGTTTCAGGTGCTGACCGACTGCACGACGGAAGTCAAAAAGGGTGAAGTAGTCGTGGTGTGCGGGCCTTCCGGTTCGGGCAAATCGACGCTCATCAAAACGGTGAACGGCCTCGAGCCGTTCCAGAAGGGCGAGATCGTCATCAACGGCCAGTCGCTGACCGACAAGAAAACCAATTTGTCGAAGCTGCGCTCGAAGGTCGGCATGGTGTTCCAGCACTTCGAACTGTTCCCGCATCTGTCCATCGTCCAGAACCTTACGCTCGCGCAGATCAAGGTGCTCGGCCGCTCGAAGGATGAAGCGGCGGCGAAGGGTCTCAAGCTGCTCGACCGCGTCGGTTTGCGCGCGCATGCGGACAAATTTCCGGGGCAGTTGTCCGGCGGTCAGCAGCAGCGCGTGGCGATTGCCCGCGCGCTCTCCATGGACCCGATCGCCATGCTGTTCGACGAACCCACGTCGGCGCTCGACCCGGAAATGATCAACGAAGTGCTCGACGTGATGGTCGAACTCGCGCAGGAAGGCATGACCATGATGTGCGTGACGCACGAAATGGGCTTCGCGAAAAAGGTCGCGCACCGCGTGATTTTTATGGACAAGGGCTTGATCGTCGAAGACGACCGCAAGGAAGACTTCTTCGCCAATCCGAAGTCCGATCGCGCGAAGGACTTTCTGGCGAAAATCCTGCACTGAGCTTGTATTGCCGCTGCCGCGTGTGAAGCGCGGCGGCGGGCGCGTCAGACAAAAAAAGCCGCTCGAAAGAGCGGCTTTTTTACTATTGACTATGAATGCGCCGTGGCAGCCCCGGCTTGGATTACGACTCGAACGCCGCCGCGTCGTCCGCCGCTTCGAGATCCACTTCGAGCTCGGCCACAGCAGGCGTGGCCGACGCGGAAGCGGCAATCGTGCTCGCCGAAGCAGACGCGTCGAGCGCCGGATTGCGCAGCTTCTCCAGCACCAAGGCCGGCACCGGCACATTCACACGGCCGATCACGTCGCCGTGCTGGAACATCAATAGATCGCCGGGTGCAAACGCGGTCCACACTTCGTTGTCGGTGAGCGGCTGCGTGGCGATGACCGCGACGCGATCTTCGGGCGTCGTGTATTTGGCGAAGTCAATGGAGACGTCTGCATCGACGAGATGCGCGGTCGAAAAGGGCCAGCGCCGCACGATGTAATGCAGATGCGTCGAACAATGCGCGAACAGCGCCTGGCCGTTCGACATGAGGAAGTTGAACACGCCGAACTGCGTGATCTCGCGCGTGAGCGTTTCAAGCGCGGCGAAGAGTTCGTTGAGCGGGGGTTGCTGCGCGCCGGGAAACGTCTTGCGCAGACCTTCCAGCAGCGCGCAGAACGCGAGTTCGCTGTCGGTCGTGCCCACCGGCTGATAGACGCCCGACAGTACGGGCGAATAGTCCTTCAGGTCGCCGTTGTGCGCGAAAATCCAATGCCGCCCCCAAAGTTCACGCATGAACGGGTGGCAGTTTTCGAGCAGGATGTGTCCCTGCGTCGCCTTACGGATATGCGCGATGGTGTTCTTCGACTTGATCGGATAGCGCTTGACCATTTCCGCGATCGGCGAGGTCGCCGACGACTGATGGTCGATGAACAGGCGGCACGCCTTGTCTTCGAAGAAGGCGATGCCCCAGCCGTCGGCATGGTGATCGGTGACGCCGCCGCGCGCCGCGAAGCCGGTGAACGAAAACGTGACGTCCGTCGGCGCGGCGCAGTTCATTCCAAGAAGTTGGCACATGTTGCGGGTGAGCCTGTGAACGGGGCGAGCCGTTACAATGATGATTTTCCAAGCATATCACCGAGCCAGAAGCGTCAAATAGCAAAATTGACGTGTATTCAGGCCGCAACACGACGGTTTGAACTCATCGTCGGGGCTTTGCGGGCGTTGTTCATTCGCCGCGTTTCCATCCGGTTTTCAATCAGTTTCCGTTCCGCTTTCGTTCTTCACTCGCCATGACCGCTCCCAACGCTTCCCCCGATTCCATCACGCTAGCCCGCCCGGACGACTGGCACCTGCACGTGCGCGACGGCGCCATGCTGGCGGCGGTGTTGCCGGATACCGCGCGCCAGTTCGGCCGCGCGATCATCATGCCGAACCTGAAACCGCCGGTCACGACTACGGCGATGGCGCAGGCGTACCGCGAGCGGATTGTCGCCGCCATTCCGGCGGGCGCGAAGTTCGAGCCGCTGATGACGCTGTATCTCACCGACAACACGCCGCCCGACGAGATTCGCCGCGCGCGCGAAAGCGGCTTTGTGCATGGCGTGAAACTGTATCCGGCCGGCGCGACCACGAATTCGGACGCGGGCGTGACCGACATCATGAAGTGTGCGAAAACGCTGGAAACGATGCAGGAAACCGGCATGCCGCTGCTCGTGCACGGCGAGGTGACCGATTCGTCGATCGATCTGTTCGACCGCGAGAAGGTTTTCATCGACCGGGTGATGACGCCGCTGCGCCGGGATTTTCCGGCGCTCAAAGTGGTGTTCGAACACATCACAACGAAAGACGCGGTGGACTACATCCGCGAAGCCGGCGCGCCGGCCGGACTGCTGGGCGCGACGATTACCGCGCACCATCTGCTCTATAACCGCAATGCGATTTTCCAGGGCGGCATTCGCCCGCATTACTACTGTCTGCCGGTGTTAAAGCGCGAAACGCATCGCTTGGCGCTGGTCGAAGCCGCGACGTCGGGCAATCCGCGCTTTTTCCTCGGCACGGACAGCGCGCCGCATCCGAAGGGTCTGAAGGAGCACGCGTGCGGCTGCGCAGGCTGCTATACGGCGCTGCACGCGCTCGAGTTGTACACCGAGGCGTTCGACAAAGCCGGGGCGCTCGACAAGCTCGAAGCCTTTGCGAGCTTCTATGGCGCCGATTTTTACGGTCTGCCGCGCAACACCGGCAAAGTCACGCTGCGCCGCGAGGAATGGACACTGCCGGCGGAGTTGCCGGTTGGCGATACGCCGGTGGTGCCGCTGCGCGGCGGCGAATCGATCGGTTGGCGGCTGGTCTGAGGCCCGACTGAGATGTCGCAGCGCGAGGCGGGGCGCGAGAGTGTGGGGGAATCCGCGGGGGGCAACGCGAGCGATGCCCTGAGCGGAACCAGGGGCGAAGCCGGGCGCGGAACCAGGCACGAAACCAGGCACGAAACCGCGGGCAGATCCGCGACCGCATCCGCATCCGCGGCTGTTCGCGATCACCAGACGGGCGGGGCGCGCGCGCCGCAACCTCCCGCCGCAGCCGAACCACACTATCGACAACGCTGTCCCCCACCGCGCAGCCCGGCTTTGCGGAGATCGACTGGTCCAAGCCGTGGTTCGCCCAGTTTGCGGTGCGCGGCCAGCGCTGGCAGCACGCCGCGCTCACGAGCTACGCGGCGCTGCTTGCCGAAATGAACGCCGACGCGGCGCAAACCCGGCAGGTGACAGGCCGCGGTCAGCGGCTCGCCTTCATCGCGCAGGACGACTTGCCGCCCGGCGCCTCCTACGAGGCGCACATTGCATCCACGGGCTGCGTGCCGACGCGCCACAATCTGCATGACTTCTTCAACGCGTCGATGTGGTTTGCATTTCCGCGCATCAAAGCGGCGCTTAACACGCGGCAGTCGGCGGCCATCGACCTGCTCGGCGTCGGCCCCACGCGCGGCGGCGTGCGCGATGCGCTGACCCTGTTCGACGAAAACGCGCTGTTGTTCACGTGCGCCGACCCCGCGCTGAGTGCCGCGCTGCGCGGCTTCGACTGGCGCACGCTGTTGCTGGAGCGGCGCGACGCATGGGGCGTCAGTTGCGAAGTGCGCTGCTTCGGCCACGCGCTGCTGGAGAAACTGATCGCGCCATTCAAGGCCTGCACGGGACACGCGTGGATCGTCCAGGTGCCGCCCGCCTATTTCGGATGGGACGCTGCTTTGCGCGATGCATGGCTCGACGAGGCCGTCAGCGCGGCTTTGCTGAGCACCGAAGCGCTCACTAGCCGGGCGTTCGCGCCGCTTCCGGTGCTGGGCATTCCCGGCTGGTGGCCGGAGAACGAACAGCCCGCCTTCTACGACGACAAGTCGGTGTTCCGCGCGGGCCGGCGCGCAGATGCTAGAATCGGCGCCAGCAAAGCAGGCCAGGCAGTCGCGGCCTCGGCGGTTTCACGAGTTGAAGCCAACGAGGGCGAGGAAAGTCCGGACTCCACAGGGCAGGGTGATGGCTAACGGCCATCCGTGGCGACACGCGGAACAGGGCAACAGAAAGCAAACCGCCGATGGCCCGGCGCAAGCCGGGATCAGGTAAGGG
>Ga0209796_10000345_pt1 | contig 35373 bp, 35 predicted proteins | sample AgamicOrSfrz_FD_187167 | JGI IMG/M metagenome (GOLD analysis project Ga0209796, IMG submission 187167) | Agave microbial communities from Guanajuato, Mexico - Or.Sf.rz (SPAdes) (version 2) | ecosystem: Host-associated > Plants > Phyllosphere > Phylloplane/Leaf | place: Guanajuato, Mexico...
CCGCCGTGCCCTTCGCCGAGGCGAGTTCCAGCACGATCGCGGCAATGCTTGCAATGGTCGCCATGCAGATCACGAACAGTACGACGCCTGCGTTCTCGTCGTCACGGCGCGCGGAGTCGCGCACGCGACCTGCATCGGCGGCGGCCATGTGCGCCCAGATCAGCACCAGGTAAGTCCACACCGTAGTGTCCCAACCGACCAGCACGCGGACCATCGGACGCATGTGTTGTGGCGTCAAGATGGCGACGACGACGCCGACCGCGAGAGCGATCAACATGCGCGGACGATTGCGAAGCGTTTGCGGATAATATTTTATGAGCATGGAAGGGGAGCGGAAGGCGGGTGTGTCGCGGATTCTACTCGTCTGCGTGCGTCGATTGATGAACGGGGCGCGTCGCACTCACAGCCGCTTACAACGGCTTTGCGAGCGCCTTTCAGTCGAAGCCCGGATGCAAGCTCGCAGCACTGGTGTGCGCAACTTTCAGTGGCCAATTTAGGTCGGATTGCTGTTCGCGCGCGCGTGACAGCGGCTTGCGGGCAACATAAGTTGTCAAAACGCGAAGCCAGCAAGACCGCGCCCCCAAACAGGCTGTTTTCGGCAAACTCTGCCGCGTACGCGCGGGTTTTTGCGTGGTTTACTGTCAACTTTGCGCTTTCTCCTGCCGCGCTACGAGAGGCAGCGCTCATACGCATTGGAGATTGCGCATTATCATGAACGTATGGCTTCCGTACTCGACACCTCTGTTCAGCACCATTCGGCGAACCGGAGCGGCCGCGACTTCGTAGTCGGCGACTTGCACGGTTGTGTCGATGCGTTGCGCTATCTGCTGCGCCTCGTCTCGTTCGATCCTGCATGTGACCGGCTTTTTTCAGTCGGCGATCTGGTGGATCGCGGCGAGCATTCCGAACAGGCGTTGGCTTTGCTCGACAAGCCGTGGTTTTTCGCCGTGCTCGGTAATCACGAAGACGCGCTGTGCGCCGTCGCCGATGGCCGGTTGCGGCGGCAATGGTGGTACGGCATTGGCGGCGCGTGGGCAGCGAATCTGCCCGACGAGAGTTTGCGTCGCTATGCCGAGCGGCTGCGCACACTGCCGCTCGTGCGCGTGGTGGGCAGCGGCCCTGAACGTTTCAATGTTCTGCACGCCGAATTTTTCGGCACTGACGCCGAACTCGATGCCGGCAATTTCTCCGCGGACACGCGGCAGCAATTGCTGTGGGGACGTGATCTCGCGATGGGCAACGGCGATCCGCAGCGGCAGCGTGGTTTGTCGCTCACGTACTGCGGCCATACTCCGATGCGCGACATCAAGCAGGTCGGCGCGCAGGTGTTCATCGACACGGGCGCATTTGGCCCGGGCGGCAGGCTGACTATCGTCGAGCCGCGAGCGCTGCGGCGCTGGTCGATTTCAGTGGAAGAAGCGCGCGCCGAAGGCGCGGCGGCGCTGGCGCTGCCCTGACGAGGCGCTTATCGAGGCGCCCATCGAGGCGCTCTCAGCCGACCTGGTTGAGCTCGAACACCATATCCACGCTCGTGCCGTTCCAGTTGTATTCCAGATACGCCGCGTGGTGACAGTCGCGCAACAGCGTTGTCCTGAATGCAGCGAGGCATTCGCCTTCAGTATCCCGCACTGATGGATACGCGATGCCCGGCGCTCCCGCCTCACGTACCGCACGGCCGAGTGATTGACCGGCGAGGTAGTCGTCGGGAGAGAGCACTGCGAGATCGAGCTTCGGATCGCCGCGAAGGTCGACCACTTCCCCTTGTGCCACGACGGTATAGAGGCGCATTTGCTGACGCATTGGCGGCTCCGCGGTGGCTTCGAGAAATCTGGCCGTGTGATACCGCGTTTCGGCGATGGCCGTGACGCGCGAACGGGCGCAATAGAACACGCCGTAGGTGCCGTCGGAAAACCTGCTGCCTAGGGGATTCAGATGCGTGAGCGCGGCCATGATCGGTCCGTAGCCCGGCCCAAAACGGCGTTCTTCACGCGGCACGAGATCGAGTTCTCCGACTTCGGTGCGCAGACGGTCGTTGGTCATTGCTTCGAGCGCGTATAACGCGTCGAAATCTTCCGGCGATGCAACGCGATCGAACAGATTGACGGCCGGAAAGCGAGTGGGAATCACGCGATACGCGGGCGACCAATCCAGAGGCGCGCTGCGCCAGCGGTCCTGCCAATGCGGTTCTGTCACGCCCAGCCGCCTCGCATTGCGTCGAGATACTGGCGCACGGCCACGAGGTCGCTGACATTGCCCGCCAGCATGCGGTCCAGCGCGCGACGGCCGCCAAACGGAGGTGCGCTGTTAGGGCGTTTGATCCAGGTGTCCGCTGTGCCCGGTTGCGGCAACAGGATTTGCAGCGCCTTGTAGATGCCGAGCAGCAGAGACAGGCGCTCCAGCGTATCGCGACCGACGCGCGCCGTTTCCGGCGCCTGCTTCCACTTGAAAAAAGTGGAGCGGCCTGGCGAACCGAGCAGCATGATCTGCTCGTCGGCGCTCAGATCCCAGTCTTGCGCAATTCTGAAGAACGCGCGCAAACCCGCCGCAGACATTTCTGCAAACGATGGTTCCGAAGTCGGCCGATGCAGAGGCGCTTCGGGCTGGGTGGCGCGGGCGGCATGAGCCATGAGCGGGTAAGTCCTTATATGTACTTATTGCCTATGCTAGTCCAAATATGGATTTTTGCAAGGGAATATAATCCCGGCTCGTCACGAAAGTCAAAGATTCAGGAGATGCGGCAGATGTGGTTTCGAGCAGTAGCAACGGCGATCGCCGTGTGGTGTGCGTCTGGAGCGGCCATCGCGGCCGGTTATACAGAAGTGTGGAATCCGCCTGAGGTGAGCGCGCATGGCAAGCACGGCGCGGTTTCCGGGCAGTCTGTGCGAGGTGGGAAGGGTGCTACGAAGTCGGCGACCGCGGCCGGTCACCTAGAAAAGTCGACCGATCACGGCGGTGTCAAACGCGTGGCGGCCACGGGCACCCCCAAGGCCTCCCACACGGCGGAAGGTAAGTCGAAGCAGAAGGTAGCGGTCGCCGCCTCAGGGACGAAGGGCCGCGCCCAAGTGGCGCAGATGCAACCCGCTCAGTCGAAGGCAACGCACGCCGCTACGACCCAAAGTCACGCCGCCGGGGACGGCGCGATGAGCGACAACGGGAGCAAGCGAAGTGCGGCGAAAACATCGGCGACGATCGCGCCTCATGCCTCCGCGCCCTCGCCAAATACCAGCGCTAATCAGACGGCAGCAACCGCGGACCCGGCGACAGCCCGCAGCGGCTCACTTCCGCCGATCTTGCACTGAGTCGCCGGACCGCCAACGCACCCACAACGCGTCCTTCCAGCCAGCTCAACCGCTCGCCAGCCCGTTCGTCACGAGCCGGAGCGTTTCCTTTGAACGCTCGTCCCGCACGCGGGAGTGCAGCGTCACGCGAGACTCCGGCAGTCGCGGCAGCCCAAGCCGCCCGCCGACATCGATCAAACCGCGCGGCGCGACTCTGCGCGCAAGTGGCGACACCGCGAGTCCCGCAGCCACCGCCGCGCCGACAGCCGCGACGCCGCCACCGACGAAGACCTCCTGCCACGCCACCGACGCCTCCGTCAGCGTACGCAGCGCGACATCGCGCACGTTGCACGGCGGGCTCAACAGCGCGAGCGCCAATGGCTCGCCCATCCGCGGCAGCCATGCCGGCGTTGCCAGCCATTCGAGCGGCTCGCTGAACAACACCTGAGCGTCGTCGCGCGGCGGTTCGTCCGCGCCATACCGGATGATCACCGCATCGAGACGGCGTTCGTCGAAATGGGCGAGCAACGCAGCGGACGTACCCAGGTGCAGTTCGACCACGAGCCCCGGGTCGTGCGCGTTCAGTCGCGCCAGCAGTTGCGGCAGGTCGGGCCCCGCAACGTGTTCGCTCAGGCCGAGCGAGAGCCGCCGACGGTCCACTGACAGCGACCCCAGCGCCCGTTCATGCGCGGTCAACAGATCGCGGGCAGCGCTGAGAAACGCTTTGCCGTCGACGGAAAGACGCACCACGCGGGGCGTGCGCTCCAGCAACTGCTTGCCCAGATGTACTTCAAGGCGCTTGAGCTTGAGGCTCACCGCGGACTGCGTCGTGTCGAGCGCAGCGGCAGCGCGCGTGAAGCTGCACAGATCGGCGACAAGTACGAACGCACGGACGGCATCCAGATCGAGGACTTTCATTTCGAATGAATATAGATGAAATAGCCAGCAATATCTGTTCATTATGAACCGGCCGGCCTAAGCTGTGTGCACCTATTCACACATTTGAGGAGTCAGTCATGCCGATTACCCGAATCGCTTTGCGCGCCGGCAAGCCCGCCGAATATCGGAAGGCAATTGCGGACAGCACCCAGCGGGCGCTCGTTGCCACATTCAACGTGCCGAAAGACGACATCTTCATGTTGATCACGGAGCACGAAGCGGACAACTTCGTGTACGACAACCAGTACCTGAATGTGCAGCGAACCGACGATCTCGTGATGATTCAGATAACGCTGAACAACACGCGCACGCTGGAGCAGAAGAAGGCGCTCTACAAGCGCATGGTCGATGAGTTGCACGAGTCGCCGGGGCTGAGGCGAGAGGATGTGCTGATCAACCTCGTCGAAGTCCTGAAGGAGAACTGGTCGTTCGGCAACGGGATCGCTCAATACGCGCTTTGAGCGGCAGCGCTCGCTTCAACCGGTGCGGTCCGGGCGGGGCGGCAGTGTTACCTTTCGGCTTGCCTGGCTAGCGTAGCCTTCAGCCTCCGAGGGGCGCAGCACCGGTCGCTATAATGATCTGCTGTTCCCGATCATTCACTGACCGCTCCTCGCCATGGCACCCGAGTTCAACGATCCGTCTCACGAACCGCTGGAAGTCGGCGGTTCGGTCTGGTTCCAGGCGGGCGCCAATACGCTCGGCGGCGCGTCGCGAATCGCGCTTCTCGCGGCGATCGGCGAAACCGGCTCCATCACCAGCGCGGCGAAGGCCGTCGGCATGAGCTACAAGGGCGCGTGGGACGCCGTCGATGCAATGAACAACCTCGCCGGCGAGCCGCTCGTCGTGCGTCTGACTGGCGGCAAGGGTGGCGGCGGCACCACGCTGACGCCGCGCGCACTCAAGCTCATCGAAACATTCCGCGCAGTCGAGCGCGAACATCGGCGCTTTCTCGAGCGTGCGGGCGCCGCGATCGAAGGTTTCGCGCCCGACTGGGATCTGATCGGCCGCATCGGTGTAAAAACGAGCGCACGCAATCAGCTGTACGGCACCGTGGCGCATATCGCGCGCGGCACGATCAACGACGAAGTCTCGCTGACGCTTCCCGGCGGGCACACGATCGTCGCCGTCCTCACGCACGAAAGCACTGAATCGCTCGGCCTTGCAGTCGGCTCGGCGGCGTTCGCGTTGATCAAGGCGTCGTGGGTCGTGTTGCTAGTCGAACGGGAAAACAGCGCGCCGCTGAAGCTTTCTGCGCGCAACCAGCTGCGCGGCATCGTGCAAAGCGTGAAGCGGGGCGCGGTCAGTGCCGAGGTGTCGCTCATGCTGGAAGGCGGCGCGATCATCACCGCCGTGGTCACGAACGAGAGCGCCGAATCACTCGGTCTCGCACAAGGCGCGAGCGCCGTCGCGGCATTCAAGGCGTCCAGCGTGATACTCGGCGTGAAAGACTGAGGGCTCGTGCGAGAGAGAGCAAGGCCAAGGGCGCGCCGATCAGGTTTCGCTGCGGGCGTAGCCGCTGAATGCCTGGCTTTCGCGAACGCCGCCGTCGCTGATCTGCACGACCTGATCGCCGAAGGCGGCCACGTCGTCGGGATCGTGCGTGATAAGCACCATCGGAATATCAAGCCGTGTCTGCAAGTCGGATAACTCCAGCCGCATACGCTGACGCAGCGTGCTGTCCAACGCTGAGAACGGCTCGTCCAGCAACAGCAGTTGAGGTTGCGCGACGAGCGCACGCGCAAGCGCGACGCGCTGTTTCTGTCCGCCCGAAAGTTGCGCCGGATAGTTGCCGGCGACACCGCGTAACTCCAGCGCGTCGAGCCAGTAATCGATCTGTGCATGACTGCTGCGCGCACGCGGATTGAACCAGCCGCGCTGCAAGCCGAAACCGATGTTTTGACGCACGTTCAGATGCGGAAACAGCGCGTAGTCCTGGAAAAGGTACGCGACCTTGCGCGCCTGCGGCTTCAGATCGACATTGAGCTTGCTGTCGAACAGCGCGTTGCCGTGCAGCGTGATCTTGCCTTCGTCGGGACGCAACAGACCGGCGATCGCCTGCAGCGTCAGACTCTTTCCCGCGCCGGACGGGCCGAACAGCACCACGCGCTGCGTGGTCGCAGTGAAAGCGACGTCGAGCGCGAAGCGGCGTTCGGCGCTCACGAATGTCTTGTGGATGTCGACTTCGAGCGGCATATCAGCGGGAAACCAGAAGCGTGCGCTGCGGCACGAGGCGGCCGGCGAGCAGCAGGATCACGACGCACGTCACCGAGGTCACGATCACGAGGAAGTTCGCCGTGGCGTCGTCGCCCGCTTGCACAGCTGAGTAGACCGCGACCGAAAGCGTCTGCGTGCGGCCCGGCAGATTGCCCGCGATCATCAGCGTCGCACCGAATTCACCGAGCGCCCGCGCGAAGGCGAGCAGCCCGCCGGCGAGAATTCCGCGCGCGGCAAGCGGCAGGCTCACGCGAAAGAAAACCGCCGTTTCGCTGACGCCGAGCGTGCGCGCGGCGCGTTCGAGTTGGGGATCGACGGCTTCGAAGGCGGCGCGCGCCGATTTCAGCACGAGCGGGAACGCCACCACCGTCGACGCGATCACCGCGCCTTGCCAGGTGAACACCAGCTGAATGTCGAAGCGGTCGAGCCAGGCGCCGATCACACCGCGTCGCCCGAGCAGGACGAGCAGGTAGTAACCGAGCACCGTGGGCGGCATGACGAGCGGCAGCGTCAGCAACGAATCGACGACGTCGCGCGCTCCCGAGCGCCAGCGCGACAGGCCGAAACCGGCGGCGACACCGAACACCAGATTCAGCGCGGTCGCCCACCCTGCCACCTTGAGTGACAGCATCAGCGGAATCCAGGCTTGTTGCATGATCGTCTGCAGTCCGTTGTCGACGTTGATGGAAGTGGAGCGATCCGGACGTTAGTGGGCCGGTTTGAAACCGTACTTCGCCAACACCGCCTGGCCGGCCGGCGACAAAACGAAGCTCACGAAGGCCTGCGCGTCCGCTGCATGACGGCTGCCCTCCACTTGCGCGATCGGGTAGGTGATCTGGGTTTGCGTCGGCACCGTCAGCGCGACCTTCACCTTGCCGGGGACGATGGCGGCGTCGGTGCCGAACACGAAACCGGCGTCCACTTCACCACGCGACACATAGTCGAGGCTTTGACGCACGTTCGCCGCCAGCACGGCCTTGGCGCTCACGGCATCCCACACGCCGGCGGCTTGCAACGCACCTTGCGTGTAGCGGCCAACCGGCACGGAGGCCGGATCGCCATACGCAATCCGTTTCACATTCGACGACGTCAATTCGTTGAGACTGGACGGCGCAAAACGGCTGTCCGCCGGGACGATCAAAACGAGCGAATTGGCAGCGAAGTCCTTGCGCGTGGCCGGTACGATGACTTTCTCCGCCGCGGCCTTGTCCATGGCTTTCTGGTCGGCTGACGCAAAGACGTCGGCGGGCGCGCCTTTGGCGATTTGCTGCATCAATACGTCGGACGCGCCGAAATTCAGCAGAACCTTGGTGCCGGCGTGCTGCTTTTCGAAGGCTTCGCTCACTGCGGTGAACGCATTGGTCAGGCTCGCGGCGGCGGACACCACCAGTTCATCGGCGCGGGCGTTGACGCTAAAGACAATAGAAACCGCGCTGGTCATCAGCAGCGCTTGTTTCAGCAGGCGGCGGGACAGTGTCATGAACGTGTGGAAGTCCGGCGCGTGCCAGACGGTGATTGGAAACCCGTATCGTAATATAGACGAGGTTATAGCGCTGGCGCGACGAGCATGCCGCCGCCCGAAGAAGGCGGATGGCGAGCCAGAAAACGGCTTAGGCGTTCAGAGAGCGCGGCGGCGCGAGGCTGTTTCGCGTCTGCGAGAGCGGCGCGGCGGCCGGCCGGACATCGCGCACGGCCTTCCACTTTGCGCGGATGAACGGCCGGTCGTGGCCGGAGACTTTCAGCGCGATGTGCGTCACCCAGCGCTGAGTCGGCACGTGAACGCCGTGCATCAGCACGGCAAGCGCCATCAGACTGACCGCGACCGGGAGCACGGAAAGGCGCTCGGGAACGGCGTTCCACGCCATTCGCACGAACAATAGCGCGGCTAGCGCGCCGACGAGGCACCCAGTGATTGCTTCCGAAGGCGAGTGCGCGCTCAGCACGACGCGCGACAACCCAACCGCCATTCCGGCAGCCAGCCCGAGTACAACGCCCAGCACGCGGACGGGCGGCCGCGTGCGCAAAAGCATCAGGAACAGGGCGACCGGATAGACGGCCGTCGAGAGCATGGCATGGCCACTGACGCCCGTGAAATCGAACTCGCGCACGCCTACGCCCCAGCCGAGGAACGCCAGCTTCGTCACCGTCACGACGCCGATTGCCGCGCCGAGCAGCAACAGCCAGCCGGCCGCCATGCGCCACGTGTAGCCGACCCCGAGCCACAGCGCGATGGCGAACGCTAGCGGCAGCGTCATGCCGGCGCCGCCGAGGCTGGTGATCGAATACCACAGTTGGGCTGGTAGGTCGGGCATCGAGAAAAGGCGGTCAGAGCCGCATAGAATCATTGATATCTCACTAACGCGCGAGCGAGGCAAAGCGCCGACGCGTTGGGGTAAGCGCCTAGTATAGACGGCGCCTGCCGACGGCTCGCGGCGCGCAGACAAGCTTTTTGCTTGGGGATGTTAGGCGGCTAACAGGCGCCAGCAGCCTTTAATGGCGGTCGGGGACAAGGTTTGGTGCGGCGAGCGGTGCCGGCGGACTTGCCAGGCGGCTCCTGCATCGCCTGAGGATTGATGTTATTGTGCATTGCACAAGAAACGCATGTGCGTTCGTCAATCCTGCCCTTTTTGCGAGGTTCAGCGCCGATGGCAAAAAGTCTATCGAAAATCTGGCTCCGTGGCCTCAAGCGCCTGCTCGCTATCCAGACCGAGCACGCCCACACGACCGCCAAGCGCGCCACTAAGCGCCCGGCCCGCGCGGCGTCCAGCAAGCCGTCGACGAAGGTTCGCCCGCTGAAGTCTGCCGCCCTGCGTTCGCCCGTCAAACGCGAAGCGCCGCACGCGGCCGCACGCGAATCGCGGGTGCGGCCGCGGGCGGCAGCGTGGGCGAGCGGATCGTGGACGCGTTCGTTCCATTCGGCGCCTGCGGCGCCCGGCCGGCTGGTCAATCATCTTCAATACGGCCTCTACGTTCCGTCGGGCCACGCTCTCGAAGCCATGCCGCTGCTTGTGATGTTGCACGGCTGCACGCAATCCATCGACGAATTCGCGCAAGGTACGCGGATGAACGTGCTGGCGGACCGCTATGGTTTCGCTGTCGTTTATCCGGAACAGTCGAAGCATGCGCATTCGCACCGCTGCTGGCACTGGTACGACGCCGGCGAAAGCGCCGGTGGTGCCGAGGCGCGGGCGGTGGTGTCGCTCGTCGATGCGCTGGTCGCCCAGCATGGTTTCGACAGCGAGCGCGTTTATGTGGCTGGAATTTCTGCGGGGGCGGGGCTCGCAGCGCTGCTGGCGCTGCGTTTTCCGGACCGCTTTGCGGCGGTCGCGCTGCACTCTGGCCCGGCTTTTGGCGAAGCCCGCTCCGGCATTACGGCGATGGACGTGATGCGGCGCGGCGCGCGGCGCGATCCTGCCGAACTCGTCGATGAGGTGGCGGACGTTGCGCATTATCCGGGCATGCCGGCGCTCATCATCCACGGCGACGCCGATCATGTGGTTGCGCCGGTCAACGCCGACCAGCTTGCGACGCAATTTTTGCGTCTGAATCGGATGATCGATCCCAAAGGCGCGCGCAAATCCGGCGAAATGCGCGAAGAGCGCAAGGGCGGCATGACGCTACGCGACTATTTCCGTAGCGGCCGGCGCGTCGTTCGCGTGTGCCACGTGCAAGGCGTGGCACATGCCTGGAGCGGCGGAGACGATTCTGTGCCGTTCCATTCCGCGAAGGGCCCGGACGCCAGCGCCATGGTGTGGGAGTTCTTCAAGCACCAGCGGCGGGTGAGCGCGGGCGTCGCCGAGAGCACTTCGGCCGACGCCTCTGCGTACGCACGGTGACTTTTGAGCAACAGCCGAAAATGAATGTTGGCGTAATCCTAGGGTTTTCCCTATAATACGGGTTATCCCCTAGGCGTTAATGCCTACACTCATTGCCGAGGTTCTCATCATGTACCTGCTTACCCGCCTGTTCCTGTTTTTGACCAAGTCGCCCGAACAACTCGCAAAAGAACGCGCTGACGCATTCCTGGCCGAAGCGACCGACCTGTACGACCTCGAGTTCCGCATGCGCAAACTGGATCGCGACGCGAACTTTCGTCAGCCGTCGTGGATGAGCCAGCACTAAGCTGCGCTGTGATTAAAGCATCGGCGGTAGCAAATGACGCCGGTGCTGGCGAAGGGCTGAGCGTCGGCTCCAAGCCTGTAGCGCTGCTACAAAAACCCGCTTTCCGGCTGCGTCACAAGACGCGGTGAGCGTGTGCTCACTTTCCGAAGCGTGCCAGCGTCCGGGCTCTCGCCTGCGCGTGGTCGACAATCGGCTCCGGGTAATCCTTGCCTAACACAACGTCGTATTGTGCGAGCCGATCCGCGCCCGCCAGCCACGGCGCGTGGATCCATTTGGCCGGCAGTTTCCCCAACTGCGGCAAATAGCGTTTGATGAACCGGCCGTCGGCATCGAATTTCTCCGATTGCGTGACTGGGTTGAAGATCCGGAAATAGGGCTGCGCGTCGCATCCTGTGGAAGCCGCCCATTGCCAGCCGCCGTTATTCGCCGCGAAGTCGAAATCGTTCAGTTGATCGGCGAAATAGCGCTCCCCGAGCCGCCAGTCCACGCCTAGGTCTTTCACCAGAAAACTCGCGGTCACCATGCGCAGGCGGTTATGCATGTAGCCGGTGCTGTTGAGCTGCAACATGGCCGCGTCGATCAGCGGATAGCCGGTGCGGCCTTCGCACCATGCGGCGAACGCTTCATCCGCTTCCGGGCCCTGCTCCCAACGCAGACGGTCGTACTCTTCCTTGAACGACGCCCCGCTAGCCAGCTTCGGGTGATGCGACAGGATCATGAAGTAGAAATCCCGCCAGATCAGTTCCGAGAGCCACGTGGCCGAGCCTTGGCCGTCCGGTTGCAGAGACATCTCATGAGCGAGCCGCGCGAGCGTGCGAATCGACACGGTGCCAAAGCGCAAGTGCACCGACAGATAGCTAGGACCCTTGGCCGCCGGAAAATCCCGCCGTTCTGCGTAGCTGTCGATACGCGTGAGAAAGTCGTCGAGCAGCAGCCGGGCGCCGCTCATGCCGGTGGGCAACTCGAGCTCTCCGAGATTGCTGGGCGCGAAGCTCAGTTGATCGAGCGTCGGTAGGTGCCGGTCTAGTTTTGCCGGCAGCTTCGCCAGGTGGTTTGCGTAGGTTTCGACCGGATAAGGCTTCAGATCGAAGCTTGTCAGTTGCTTGAGCCACGCGTTCTTGTACGGCGTGAAAACCGTGAATGGCTTGTTCTGGCCAGTCAACAGTTCGGCGCGCTCGAAAATCACCTGATCCTTGAAAGTCAGCCATTGGCGTCCTGCCTCGGCGACACGCTCGCGCACGTTCTCGTCCCGCTCGATCGCGGCGGGTTCGTAGTCGTGGTTCGCAAATACCGCATCGACCTGCAACTCGTTGGCGAGCTTCGGCACGAGATCGGCCGGATCGCCGCTCAGCACGACGAGCCCGCCACCCTGAGCGCGCAGCGCGTCGTCAAGTTCGCCCAGCGACGCAAGAATGAACTCGACACGGCGATCTTGCGCCTGCGTGCCCGGATGACGCGTCACCCACTTATCAACGATCGGTTGCAGGATCGTCGTATCGAACACGAACACGCACCACACGCGCTCGCAATGCTTGAGCGCATAGTACAGCGCGGCGTTATCGGTGCTGCGCAGGTCACGGCGAAACCAGACCAGGCCGGTGTCGAAGGTGTCGTTCAGTCGTCGGACGCGTGTCATCGGCAAGTTGAGATGTAGATGGCTGCGCGCCCGCCCTCGGCGTCGAGGGCGGGCGCGGATGAGGCCGGCAGTTAAAGTGCTGCGTTTCCCGGCGAGCCGTGAGCGACCCGCCGACCTGGCAGCTTACGCGACTTGCAGACGAACTGCGACGTTGTTGCGCGTAGCGTTCGAGTACGGGCAAACCTGGTGAGCGGCGTCGACCAGTTCTTTAGCTGCATCTGCATCCAGACCCGGCAGCGAGATGCGAAGATCGATGTCCAGTGCGAAGCCGCCCTTGTCGTTCGGACCGATGCCGACTTCTGCGGTGACCTGAGTATCGGCAGGCAGCGTCTGCTTGTGCTGACCCGCGACAAACTTCATTGCGCTGAGAAAACATGCCGAATAGCCAGCGGCGAACAACTGTTCAGGGTTCGTGCCGGCTGCACCGTTGCCGCCCAATTCGCGCGGCGCAGCGAGCTTCACGTCCAACGCATTGTCCGACGATACTGCACGGCCGTCGCGGCCACCGGTGCTCGTTGCACTTGCTTTGTAGAGGATGTTCATCGCGCTGCTCCTTGATCTGGGTTTGGGAAGATCTGCATGTTGCCGCTTCGCGCTACCTGCCGTTGTGGCGCGGTGCCAGTGAAGCGGCATGTGATAAATATAGTACACAAATCATTTGTGTACAAATGAAATTTTGCATGGCGTCGATAGCCAGCGTTTGCACCGGCGCGTCTAGTTATCCATGTAGTCGTTAAGCGTGGTGCGCAGGCGAGTCAGGTCGTCGCGCAATCGGAGCAGGAATTCGGGGGTCTGTTGCGTGGCGCAAAAGATTTCGGCGGGCACCTCGCGGGCCTGACGCTTGAGCGCTGCGCCGGCCTTGGTGAGCCGAACGTAGACGAGACGTTCGTCTTCCACTCCCCGCACCCGTTCCACCAGACCTTGCGTCTCGAGGCGCTTGAGCAGGGGCGTAACAGTTGCCGAATCGAGGTTCAGCCGCGCGGCCATTCCCTTGACCGTGACGTCGTCGCTTTCCCATAGCACCAGCATCGCCAGATATTGCGGATACGTGAGACCGAGCTTGTCGAGAAGCGGCTTGTAGGCCTTGGTCATCGCCAGCGACGTGGAGTAGAGGGCGAAGCACAGTTGCTCGTCGAGCGTGAAGGGCAAAGCGGGGCGCTGGGTCATGATGCATCTCGTGTCGAAGGAGTGCACGCAAATAGATTGAGTGCAAACCATTGTGCCGCAAATTGGCGCACATTGACGACTATGAGATGTAAAGGCGGACTACGAGAAGCGGGCGCCGCGGTAGACGCAGCGCCGCCAAACAAGCAACAGAGCGCCCGTGCCGCGAGCGGCAATGGGCGCCCGACGTAAGGCATCAGGCCTCAGGCCTCAGGCTGCCGGTGTAGTCGGCAGATCAGGCGTTTGCGGTGTCTGCACGCCGTAGCAGCCGCGATATGTCGCGTAGAACGAGCAATACAGCATGGTCGTGACGATCATCGTGGCGGGCATCAGCACGGCGAACGCGAAGTCACCCGCGCCGAGCGCCTGCATCAATGCCGACAAGCCGAGCGACACTGTCATGGCCACGGCAAACCACAGCGCGCCGAACACGATGAATGCGCCGCGATTTCGCCAGCAACTGACGAGGCTGAAGAACATCGCCTTGACGGGCGGTACATCGTGCCATGCCGCGAGAATGGGCGAGAACCAGAACAGCATGGCCACCGGAATGTAGAACGCAAAGGCCGTAACCACGGCGAGCGGCATATTGCTGTTGGCGACTGCCTGAGGGTCCATTGCCGCGCCCGCTCCAAGCATCACCTTCAGCAACATGCCGCCGTCGGCGAGTGCCGAACCCGCGAGTACCACCGCCATTGCGATGACGTAGAACACGCCGAGCACGATCAGCCGACGGGCGACCACTGGTCCGTACGAACGGAAGCCATCCACGAGGATTGTTGGAAAGACGGGTTTGCCCGCGATCGTATTGCGACATGCGGCCATGAAGCCGACGGCGACGCCTGGAATGAACGCAAGTGGCAACACGCTGCCGATCAGCGGGATTTGCGCAACCAGCGTCATCACCAGCAGATAGGTGAAAAACAGCGTGAGAAACGCGAGCGGATTCTTGCGGAACAGCCAGATACCTTGCCGGAACCATACATAGCCGGTTTTCGCGGGAACTTCGATCAGTTGCATGAGGTGTGAATGCCTGGAAGTGCGACGCCGGACAGGCGCTCGCGCAGAATGCGTTCGAAATGGCCGGGATCGTGCGGTTTAAGCAGTTCGGCCGCGCGCGGCAAATGAAAATCATACAGGCGCGAGACCCAGAAACGGTACGCGCCCGCCCGCAGCATGTCGCCCCAATGACGGTTTTCTTCGACGGTAAAAGGACGCACCGTTTGATACGCGCGCAGCATGGCTTCGGTGCGCGCCTCGTCGAGTTTGCCCGTGGCGAGGTCGACGCACCAGTCGTTGACGGTGACCGCGACGTCGAACAGCCACTTGTCGCAGCCGGCGAAGTAAAAATCGAAGAAGCCGCCGAGACGAACCTCGTGACCGGTTTCCGGCGCGGCATGCGCGAACATGGCGTTGTCGCGGAACAGGTCGGCGTGACAGGGTCCCTCAGGCAGCGCCGCGTAATCTGCCGACGCGAAGAACGCCTCCTGATACGCGAGCTCGGACGACAGCAAGTCACGCTGCTCCCCTTCGAGAAACGGCAGGATGGTCGGCACCGTTTCCTTCCACCACGGCAGGCTACGCAGGTTCGGCTGATAGCCGGTGTAATCGCGCCCGGCGAGATGCATGCGCGCAAGCATCTGTCCGACTTCGATGCAATGTTCGACGCCCGGCGCCAGTTCAGGCGCGCCTTCGAGCTTCGTCACGATAGCGGCGGGCTTGCCGTGCAGGATGCCGAACAGCGACCCGTCCTCGCGCGGCATAGGGTCCGGCACGGGTACGCGGTGCTCCGCAAGATGGCGCATCAGGTTCAGATAGAACGGCAACTGCGCGGCCGTGAGCTTTTCAAAAATGGTGAGGACGTATTCGCCGCGGGTGGTCGTGAGAAAAAAGTTGCTGTTTTCGATGCCGGACGTAATGCCGCGAAATTCGACGACTTCGCCGAGATCGTAATGGCGCATCCAGTCTGCTAGTTGGGATTCGGTGACAGCGGTGAAGACAGCCATGCGGGAAACGTCAGGTCAGGTTGGTCGGGCTGGCGCGATGTGGCCAGCGGGCTACGTGCGGTGGTGAAAGCAGTGTGGAGCGCGCGTTCAGGCAGGTCGGTGGAACGGTTGCGAAGCTCGGCGCACCGCCGCGCGATGCGGAATTCAAGCTCACAGCACCGGCGACGCGCGCCGGCGCAGGGCATTGATCAGGAGCGGCGCCGGCGCCCCGCCAGGCATCAGTACCTCAGGTTCACCGAAGGCAGACGCGTGCTCGCGCGTCCGTTGTCGCGCACGGTGGGCGACGTATCGAGCGGCGCGCTCATCTGATAGCGCGTGCCAAGGTTCGAGCGGACGTTGATTTCGACGGGCTTGCCTTTGTCGCGGTATTCAGTGATTTCCGTGCCGTTCCCGCTGCGCTCGTGGAAGCTCGGCGTGCGCGGGACGTTGATTTCCACCTTCGAGCTGACCTCGGCTGCCGGCCGGTTGATCTTCTCCAGGTCGGGCAGGCCGGCGCGTTCGTTGGCGGACTGCGGCGCGCCCGGGGGCGGAGTGTCGTCGACAGGCTGGGCAGCCATCGCGGCGTTGCCAAAGGCAAGGGCCAGTGCAACGGCGACGGGAAGGAGCGGCTTCATGGTGATTCTCCGGAATGGTGCCCCGATTCTAGCAAATCCAGCTTCTGCCACGGGCGCAATCGCCTTATTTTGCGCCGCTTTCGCGCAGCGCGCCCGCAATCTCGCTCGCCCCCGGGCGGCGGCTGCTGCGTGCGCCGCGAGGTCATTTGGCGATCATGGGTTCCGTGGTAATGTCGTCTCATCAATAGAGGCGAATGAAGATGAACAACGATACCAATCAACGCGCGGTGCAAACTCCCGCCAACAGCTTCCCGACCGAATCCTTTGACGACGCCGCCGAGGCCGTCACACGCTTGTCGGCCATTTACGAAGCCAACACGTCATTTCTGCGCGACGCCTTCGCGCGCTATCGCCGCAACGAACTGTTCGAACGCCGGGTACGTGCGTGCTATCCGTTCGTGCGCGTCTGCACGGAAGTCAACACGCATATCGACTCGCGCCGCTCGTACGGTTTTGTCGCCGGCCCCGGCGTGTTCGAGACAACTGTTACGCGCCCCGATCTGTTCGGCAACTACTATCGTGAGCAGTTGCGTCTGCTCGCTAAAAACCATCATGTGAAGATCGAAGTTGGCGTGTCGAATCAGCCGATCCCCATTCATTTTGCGTTTGCCGAGGGCATTCATCTCGAAGGCGATCTGGATCGCGAGCGCCTCTTCCTGATGCGCGACGTGTTCGACACGCCCGACCTGGCGCTGCTCGACGACCGTATCGTCAACGGCACGTATGAGCCGCTGGCGGGCGAGCCGCATCCGCTCGCGCTGTTCACGGCGGCGCGCGTGGATTTCTCGCTGCATCGGCTGAAGCACTACACGGCGACTTCGCCCACGCATTGCCAGAACTACGTGCTGTACACGAACTACCAGTTTTATATCGACGAATTCGTCAAACTTGGCCGCACCATGATGGCCCATACAGACGACGAGGAACTGCGCGCCTATCGCAGCGAATACACGTCGTTTGTCGAACCGGGCGACGTGGTCATCTACAACGAGAATCTCGGCGAGCAGGCGCAGGAAGGCACGGCGCCGCCGCGTCTGCCGCAGATGCCCGCGTATCACCTGAAGCGCGCGGACGGCAGCGGCATCACGATGATCAACATCGGCGTCGGGCCGTCGAACGCGAAGACCATCACCGATCACATCGCCGTGCTGCGTCCGCATGCGTGGATCATGCTGGGCCACTGCGCCGGCCTGCGCAACACGCAGCGCCTCGGCGACTATGTGCTCGCGCACGGCTACGTGCGCGAAGATCATGTGCTCGACGCCGATCTGCCGCTGTGGGTTCCGATTCCGGCGCTCGCCGAAGTGCAGGTCGCGCTGGAGCGCGCGGTCGCGCAAGTCACGCGGCTCGACGGCGTGGAACTCAAACGGGTTATGCGCACGGGCACTGTCGCGAGTGTGGACAACCGCAACTGGGAGTTGCGCGATCACCGTGAGCCGGTTCAACGGCTGTCGCAAAGCCGCGCGATCGCGCTCGACATGGAAAGCGCGACCATTGCAGCAAACGGATTCCGCTTCCGCGTGCCTTACGGCACCTTGTTATGTGTGTCGGACAAGCCGCTGCACGGCGAATTGAAGTTGCCCGGCATGGCCGATCAGTTCTATCGTGCGCAAGTCGACCAGCATCTGCAGATCGGCGTGAAAGCCATGGAGCTTTTGCGCGAGAACGGGCTGCATCGTTTGCATAGCCGCAAGCTGCGCAGCTTTGCAGAGGTGGCGTTTCAGTAAACGGAGCGTTGGGGCGGCCGGTTCTTCCGTCGGCGGCTGCGATCGGCGGAAGAGTAAGGACATCAACCAATGCGTCTACTGCCCGAAACCGGTCAGCCCGATCAAGCTTCCGGCGGCCAGCAGCCATAGCGGATGAATGCGTGTTTTCAATGCGATTGCGGCGGTGGCCGCCGTGACTGCCCACGCAATCGCCCTCGAATCCGATGCTTCCGCGATCAGCGCCGCGCTCGCTGCGACGATGCCTGCCGTAACCGGCACCAGCCCCAACTGCGCATAACGCCGCCACGGCCGGTCCTTGAAGCGGTCCCACGCGTGGAGCGCGAGTATGGTCACGATCGACGACGGCCCGAACTTCGCGATCGACGTCACCAGCATGCCAGGCCAGCCGGCCACGTGCCATCCAATCAGTGTCACGATCATCAGGTTGGGCCCCGGCGCGGCTTGGGCAAGCGCGAATAGCGCACTGAATTCGCTGGCCGGCATCCAGTGATGCACCTCGACCACCTGACGCTGCATCTCCGGAAGAATGGTATTGCCGCCGCCGAATGCGAGCAGCGAAAGCTGACTGAAAATGATGGCGAGGGAAACGAGCGTGTCGTTCATTGTGCGCTCCTCGATGCAACGTAGATGCTGAGCGGCGTCAGCACAAGCATGGTAGGCAACAGCGGTAGCCGCATGATCGCGATAGCAACGAAGCCGAGGGCGGCGATGAGCGCGGCCATCGGTTTATTGCGCAGCGGCAGCACGATTTTTACGGCCATCGAAATCAGAAGCCCCGCTGCGGCCGCCGCGAGTCCCGCAAATAGATGACGCACATGCGGGTCGTCCTGCGTGCGCTCGTACAACACGCCAAGACCGATCACCACCAGCGACGGTCCGGCGATCAAGCCGAGCAATCCAGCGAGCGCGCCCGGGATTCCGCGAAAGCGCATGCCGACGGCTACTGAGAGATTGATCACATTACCGCCTGGCAGAAACTGGCAGAGACCCAGCAGATCGGTGAAGTCTTCCGCGTTCAACCAGCGGCGTTGCTCGACAAGCGCGCGGCGCGCGAGCGGCAAGGCTCCGCCGAATGAGATGAGTCCCAAGCCCAGAAAACCGCTGAAAATTTCCCGCAGAGTGGGCCTCGGCCCTGCGGCGGAGTCGAGTGAGGTGAGATTGTGGTCCATGGCGCTTCGCTTTCCGTTCAAGCTCAAGAGGTTAGCGCCGAAACGCCATGCGGCAAAACGATTTTTGAGCGCGTCTTTGTGATCTACAATCACAAGCATGGCCCGTAATCTTCCTCCTTTTCCCGCGCTGCGCGCCTTTGAAGCCGCGGCGCGGCACGAAAGCTTCACTGCTGCGGCGAACGAACTGCATGTGACGCACGGTGCAATCAGCCGGCAAGTTGCGGCGTTCGAGTCGTGGCTCGGCGTGCAGGTGTTCCAGCGTCACGGCAAGCGCGTGCGCCTGACGACGGCTGGCCGCCGCTATCTGTCCACCGTGCAGGCCGCGTTCGACAGCATCGCGCACGCCACCGATCAATTGCGCGACACCGGCGTTGTTCACGTGCTGCGGGTGAATGCGCTGCCCACGTTCGCGATGAAATGGCTGCTGCCGCGCCTGCATCAATTCCAGCGCAAGGTGCCGAACGTCGAATTGCGATTGGCGACGTCGAACGCGCCGGTCGAAACATTGGATAGCTTCGACGTTGCGGTGAGGCGAGGCCCCGCTCACTGGCCAAACTGTGTGAGCGGCCACTTTCTTGGCGAGAGCGAGCTTCCGGTGTGCAGTCCCGCGCTACTGCAGCGCTCGCCGATAAACACGGCCGACGACCTCGCGCGACACGTTCTCCTGCATTCCGACACGCGGCCCGATGCCTGGGGCAACTGGTTGTCGGCCGCGGGCGTGACGGCGAAATGCCGGAAGAAGCAATCGTTCGATCACTTCTATCTGGCCTTGCAGGCCGCAGTAGATGGACTCGGCGTGGCGCTCGGCCCGTTGCCGCTGCTTGCCGACGAACTCGCGTCCGGCCGCCTCGTGATGCCGCTGGCGGCGCCGCGCATCGACGCGCGCGGCTATTGGTGGGTGGCAAGAAGAGAGGTTGCCCATGCGCCGCTCGTCGCGCAATTCTGCGAATGGTTGCAGGCGCAAGGCGATCAGACCGATCAGGCGCAAACGCAAACGGGCAGCCCCGAGGCCGCCCGCTTGAATGATTGATCCAGCAGTAATGCAGCGCGCGAGCGCTGCACTCGCACGTTACAGATAGAACATGCGGTCTTCTTCAGACTTGGTGGGTTGCGGCTCAGCGCCTTCGCGATCTTCGTAGAACTTGAGCACCGCTTCGAGCACCTGGTCCGGGTCGTCGATCACCTGCATCAGGTCGATGTCCGTCGGATTGATGAGGCCCATAGGCGTGAGCGAGTTCTTGAACCACGCAAGCAGACCTTCCCAGAACTCTGCGCCCACCAGAATGATCGGCACGTGACGCGACTTCTTGGTTTGAATGAGCGTGAGTACTTCCGCGAGTTCGTCGAGCGTGCCGAAGCCACCGGGCATCACGATCACGGCATCTGAATTCTTCACGAACGTAACCTTGCGCGTGAAGAAATGACGGAAGCGCAGCGAGATGTCTTGCCACTGGTTACCGGACTGCTCGTGCGGCAACTCGATATTCAACCCGACCGAAGGCGCCTTGCCTGCATGAGCGCCTTTATTTGCGGCTTCCATGATGCCTGGGCCGCCTCCGGAGATTACGGCGAAGCCTGCATCGGAGAGCTTGCGGGCAATTTGCGTGGCGAGTTTGTAGTACGGCGAGCTGGGTTTCAGGCGCGCTGAACCGTAGATGCTGACAGCGGGGCGGATCTCCGAGAGGTACTCGGTCGCCTCGATAAACTCTGCCATAATCGTGAACATCTGCCACGATGCGCGGGCCTTTTTTGCCGTTGCGCGCTCTTGATCTGCGAGTGATCGCAGACTCGGAATCACTTTTCTCTTAGTCATAATGCCTGAAGAACGAAGCCTTGAAGGTAAGACCCTGCTATTGGTCGACGGTTCGAGTTATCTGTACCGGGCCTACCATGCGATGCCTGATCTGCGCGGGCCCGATGGTGGTCCCACAGGTGCGCTCTACGGGATGATCAACATGCTGCGGCGCATGCGCAAGGAAGTCACAGCAGAGTATAGCGCGTGCGTGTTCGACGCCAAGGGCAAAACGTTTCGCGACGACTGGTATCCCGACTATAAGGCGAATCGTCCATCCATGCCGGACGATCTCTCGCGGCAGATCGAGCCAATTCATGTGGCCGTGCGTGCACTCGGCTGGCCGCTTCTGATGATCGACGGCGTGGAAGCCGACGACGTGATCGGCACGCTTTCCACCGAGGCGGAAAAGCGTGGCATGAACGTGATCGTGTCGACCGGGGACAAGGATCTGGCGCAGCTCGTGTCGGATCATGTCACCCTCATCAATACGATGACCAACGAAAAACTCGACCGCGCCGGCGTTCTTGCGAAGTTCGGCGTCCCCCCGGAGCGCATTGTCGACTACCTGTCGTTGATCGGCGATACCGTCGACAACGTGCCCGGCGTCGAGAAATGCGGGCCGAAAACCGCGCTCAAATGGCTGTCGCAATTCGAGTCGCTTGATGGCATCGTCGCACATGCAGACGAGATCAAAGGTGCGGTAGGAGACAATCTGCGACGTGCTCTGGATTTTCTGCCGATGGCGCGCAAGCTCGTCACCGTGGAGCGTCATTGCGATCTGACCGGGCATCTCACGTCGATTGAGGAGAATTTGCAGAGCCGGCCCGAATCGCGCGAAGAATTGCGCGATGTCTTCACGCGTCACGGGTTCAAGACCTGGCTGCGCGAGGTCGAAATTGCCGATGCGGTCGAAGGGCCGGAAACCGACGTGCCGCCTGCGCTCAGCGTGGATCACGAGCGCCACTACGAAACCGTGCAAACGTGGGAACAGTTCGACGCGTGGCTGCAAAAAATCAACGCAGCTGAGTTGACCTCGTTCGACACCGAAACCACGTCGCTCGATCCAATGACCGCGCAAATCGTGGGTCTGTCACTGTCGGTAGAAGCGGGTCATGCCGCTTATGTGCCGCTCGCGCATCGCGGCCCCGACGCGCCCGTGCAACTACCGCGCGACGAAGTGCTTGCGAGGCTCAAGCCGTGGCTCGAAAGCGCGGAGCACAAGAAGGTCGGTCAGCATCTGAAGTACGACGAGCAGGTGCTGGCCAATTACGGTATCGAGATGCGCGGCGTCGAACACGACACCCTGTTGCAGTCGTACGTGCTGGAGTCGCATCGTCCGCATGACATGGACAACCTGGCGTTGCGCCATCTCGGCATCAAAACGATCAAGTATGAAGACGTCGCGGGCAAGGGTGCACAGCAAATCGGTTTCGACGAAGTCGCGCTGGACAAAGCGGCCGAATATGCCGCAGAAGACGCCGATGTGACGTTGCGTCTGCATCAGGCACTGTATCCGCAGCTTGCTGCGGAAGAGGCGCTCGAGCATGTCTATCGCGACATCGAAGTGCCCACGTCGCGCGTGCTGCGCAAGATGGAGCGTACCGGCGTTCTGATCGACGCGGAAAAACTGCGTCAGCAAAGCAGCGAAATCGCCGCGCGTCTGATTCAGCTGGAGAGCGAGGCGTATGTGCTCGCCGGCGGCGAATTCAATCTCGGCTCGCCGAAGCAGATCGGTCAGATATTCTTCGAGAGACTCGAATTGCCAGTCGTGAAGAAGACACCGAGCGGCGCGCCGTCCACCGACGAAGAAGTCCTTCAGAAGCTCGCGGAAGATTATCCGCTGCCTAAAATCCTGCTGGAACATCGCGGCTTGTCGAAGCTCAAGTCGACCTACACCGACAAGCTGCCGCGCATGGTCAACGCAACAACCGGTCGCGTGCACACGAATTACGCGCAGGCCGTTGCGGTCACGGGGCGCCTTGCGTCGAACGATCCGAACCTGCAGAACATTCCGGTGCGCACCGGCGAAGGCCGCCGTATTCGCGAGGCCTTCATTGCGCCGCCGGGGCATAAGCTCGTCTCGGCGGATTATTCGCAAATCGAACTGCGCATCATGGCGCACATTTCCGGCGACGAATCGTTGCTGCGCGCGTTCTCCCAAGGGGAAGACATTCACCGCGCGACTGCCGCCGAGATTTTCAGCGTGACGCCGCTCGAAGTGTCGAACGATCAACGGCGCGTGGCGAAGGTCATCAACTTCGGTCTGATCTATGGCATGAGTTCGTTCGGCCTCGCGTCGAACCTCGGCATTACGCGCGACGCCGCGAAGCTCTATATCGACCGCTATTTCGCACGCTATCCGGGCGTCGCTCGCTACATGGACGAAACGCGTCTGAGCGCGAAGGCGAAGGGTTATGTCGAAACGGTGTTCGGCCGCCGGCTGTGGCTGCCGGAAATCAACGGCGGCAATGGTCCGCGCCGCCAGGCCGCGGAGCGCGCGGCCATTAACGCGCCAATGCAAGGTACGGCTGCCGATCTGATCAAGTTGTCGATGATCGCGGTGCAGAAGTGGATCGAACAAGCCAGGATCGGCACCCGCATGATCATGCAGGTGCACGACGAACTCATTCTCGAAGTGCCGGACGCGGAACTGTCCGAAGTGCGCCAGCGTCTGCCCGAGTTGATGTGCGGTGTCGCCGCGCTGAAAGTCCCGCTGGTCGCCGAAGTAGGCGCGGGCCTCAACTGGGAGGAAGCGCATTGACGCCTATGTGACGGCGCGCGATATCGTCGTGTGCATGTCACATATGCGTATTGGCGGCTTGTGACAAACCATGCTGCTCGCGGACAATCGGTAAAGACGCGTGCCTCTCGCGCGCGATCACGACGCACAACCCATTGGCAAATACGGAGAGTTCAATGCATCGGTTTATCGTCGTTGGCGGAGGCGCAGGAGGACTGGAGCTGGCAACTCGCTTAGGCGATCGCTATCGTCACAAGAACAAAGCCGGTACGCGGGCGCAGGTCACGCTCGTCGACCGCAATCCGACGCACATCTGGAAGCCGCTGCTGCACGAAGTGGCGGCCGGCAGTATGGACCCGTTCACGCAGGAACTCGAATATGCCGCGCAAGCGCGCTGGCATGGCTTCGAGTTCCAGCAGGGCGAACTGACGGGCCTCGACCGCGCGAACCGGCGTCTTACCCTTGGCACAGTGCTCGACGACGACGGCGCCGAACTCCTTCCCGAACGCCAGCTCGAGTACGACACGCTGATCATCGCGATCGGCAGCACGACGGCATTCTTCGGCGTGAAAGGCGCGCCCGAGTTCTCTCTGGCACTCGACACCGTGAGCCAGGCCGAGCGTTTTCGCAAGCGCCTTATCGCGGCTTGCATGCGGGCCGAGCATCAGGCGCACGAGCCGGTCGAATCCGGAGTGGGCACGTCGCCTTCGTCCGAGCCGCGCATTCAGGTGGCGATTGTCGGCGGCGGCGCGACGGGCGTCGAACTCTCCGCGGAGTTGCGCAATACGGCTCAGGTGTTGTCCGCGTATGGTCTGCACAAGCTCGATCCTCGGCACGACGTGGGCATTGTGTTGATCGAGGCAGGGCCGCGCATTTTGCCGGCTCTGCAGGAACGTGTGTCGACGGCCACCGCCGAGCTGCTCACCAAGCTCGGCGTAAAGCTCATGACGAGCGAGACCGTGGCCGAGGTCGCGCCCGGCATCATCCGCACCGCGAGCGGAAAAACCGTGCGTGCCGATCTGACGGTGTGGGCGGCAGGTATCAAGGCGCCCGCTATTCTGAGCCAGCTCGACGGCTTGCCGGTCAACCGCCTCGGTCAGCTCAACGTGCGCCGCACGCTGCAAACCGAGATCGACGACAACGTCTTCGCGCTTGGCGATTGCGCTGCCTGCCCTTGGCCCGGTAACGAAAAGAATGTGCCGCCGCGCGCGCAAGCCGCGCATCAGCAGGCGAGTTTTCTGCTGAAAGCGCTCGCGGCGCGGCTTGAAAACAGGCCGCTGCCGGAATTTACGTATCGCGACTTCGGCTCGCTCGTGTCGCTTGGACACTTCAGCGCGGTCGGCAATCTGATGGGCGGCGTGATCGGCGGCAATATGCTGATCGAAGGACTGTTCGCGCGTTTCATGTACATGTCGCTGTACCGGCTGCATATTGCCGCGCTACACGGCTACGCCCGAATGGTGCTCGACACGTTTGCACACTGGCTGCGGCGCACCACGTTACCGCGCGTGAAGCTGCACTGAAGGCGCGCCTCGCGAAGAGGTTGCATCTGCAACAGGACGCGCGTGAGGCGTATCCTGTTGCCTCCACCGTTCAACGAGGAGCGCCCGCATGCTGAATCCCGATGTCGACAGCCTGGTCCCGCACGTTCCCTTCAACCGGCGCACTTTCATCAAGGCCGCGATCGGCACTGGATTTGCTGCCGCCGTGTTGCCCGTGTCGGCGCAAACCATCCATACCGACAGCGAAGGTCTCGAAGCCGGCGAGATCGCCGTGCGTTCAGGCGGCACGCTCGTGCCGGCCTATCGCGCGCAGCCGAAGGGCAAGACGCATCTGCCGGTGATCATCGTCATTCATGAGGCGTTCGGCGTGCACGAGCATATCGCAGACGTGTGCCGGCGTTTCGCCAAGCTCGGCTATCTGGCGATCGCGCCGGATCTGTTTGTCCGCGAAGGCGATCCGATGGCGCTTCCGACCATCCAGCAAATCAGTCAGCAGATCTTGAGCAAGGTGCCGGACGAACAGGCCATGTCCGATCTCGACGTGACAGTCGCGTGGGCCGGCGAGCACGGCGGCGATCTGAACCGGCTGGGCGTGACGGGCTTCTGTTGGGGTGGGCGCATCGCGTGGCTGTATGCAGAGCACAATCCGCGGCTCAAGGCAGCGGTTGCGTGGTATGGGCGTGTTACCGGCGATCGCACGGCGACTACACCCACGAACCCGCTCGACCGCGTGGCGGATCTGCATGCGCCGGTGCTCGGTCTCTACGGGTTGCAGGACCAAAGCATTCCGCAGGACTCGCTCGAGCAGATGAAGCAGGCGATTGCGCAAGGGCCGCAGGTAGCGCGCGGTTCGCAATTCGTTGTGTACGACGATGCGGGCCACGCGTTTTTCGCGGACTACCGGCCGAGCTACAAGAAGGCCGACGCGGAAGACGGCTGGCGTCGGACGCTGGCTTGGTTCAAGCAGCACGGAGTGGTTTGAGCTTCGAGCTTTGAGCTTTGAGCTTCGACAGTGCGGCTTCTGCTTCTGCGCCGCGCGTGACTTGCCGCTGCGACTCCTTCGGGCCGCCCGGTCCTCGCCGCATACAACACATAAAAAGGGCCGTTGCCGCTCACGAGCGGCAACGGCCTTCGGCTTTCCTCGCGGCGCTTTGCTTCGCTTAGGGATTCGGGCCGGTTGCGACGGGCCGCTTCGGATCAGAACTCCATTCGCTCCAGGAGCCGGCGTAGAGCGCTGCACCATGCAGACCGGCGACTTCCATCGCCAGCGCATTGACGCACGCCGTCACGCCAGAGCCGCATTGCAGGACGACATGTTCCGGCGGCGTATCGCCGAGTAGTGCGGTGAACTCGTCGCGCAGGGTATGAGCCGGCTTGAAGCGGCCGTCAGCGGTCAGGTTGTCCTTAAAGAAGCGATTGAGCGCGCCCGGAATGTGCCCGCCCACCGCATCCAGCGTCTCGTTCTCGCCGCGATAGCGATCGGCCGAGCGCGCGTCGACCACCACGCGCTCTTTAGAACCGAGATTGCGCTCGACCATGTTTGCATCGACGGTGACGGAAAGCGGGGCGCCCGCTTTAAAGTCGCCGGTGTTTTGCGGCGGCACGTCCTGCGTCAACGGCTGACCGGCGGCTTCCCACGCTTGCAGGCCGCCGTCGAGCAACGCCACCGCGTCGTGGCCGAGCCAGCGCAGCAGCCACCAGGCGCGCGCGGCGTACATGCCGCCTTGCGCGTCGTAGGCGACGACTTGCTGGCCTTGCTTCAACCCGCGCGATTCCAGCGTTTCAACGAGCCGCGCACGATCGGGCAACGGATGGCGCCCGTTCGTACCGTTCTTCGGCCCGGACAGATCGCGGTCCAGATGCAGATAATGCGCGCCGGGCAGATGCCCTGCGAGGTAGGCTTTTTCACCGGATTCCGGGTCGGCCAGATCAAAGCGGCAGTCGATGACGAACACGCTGCCCGGGGCCTCGGCGAGTCGTTCGGCGAGATTCGTCGCAGAGATCAAAGTGGTGTAGTGAGTGTGGGGCATGACGTCTCCTCGATGCGGACGATGGCGGCTCCGTTGCCGGCGGTCTCATGACGCGACCGGATGGCCGGGCTACCTTGTTAGTCTAAACAAAAAAAGACGGGCCGAACCCCGTCTTTCCGTGTGTTGATGCAAAGGCAAGTGAGTTGCAGCGAGGCCGCAATCAGATCGTGCCGAGCTCGCGCCGCAGGAACTCGTGGAAGTGCTGCATGCCGTCTTCCATTGGGCTCTGGTATGGGCCGACCTGTGATTCGCCGCGCTCCATTAGCGCGCGGCGACCAGCGTCCATGCGTTCGGCGATTTCGTCGTCTTCGCGAGCCGTTTCCATATAGGCGGCACGTTCCGCTTCGACGAACTCACGCTCGAACAACGCAATTTCCTCAGGGTAATAGAACTCGACCACGTTCGTGGTCTTCTGCGGACCGCGCGGAATCAGCCACGACACGACCAGCACGTGCGGATACCATTCGATCATGATGCCGGGGTAGTACACCATCCAGATCGCGCCGAACTCCGGCGGAGTGCCGCCACGGAAACGCAGCACTTCGTCGTGCCATTTGCGGTAGGTCGGACTGCCCGGCTGCTCGAGGTCCTTGTGAACGCCGACCGTTTGCACGCTGTACCACTCGCCGAATTCCCACGTGAGATCGTCGCAATTGACGAAGCTGCCGAGTCCCGGATGGAATGGCGCGACGTGATAGTCCTCCAGATAGACCTCGATAAAGGTCTTCCAGTTGTAGTTGCACTCGTGCACCTCGACATGGTCGAACATGAAGCCCGAGAAGTCGAAATGTCGTTTCGTGCCGAGGTTGGCCAGGTCGCGTGCGACGTTGCGGCCCTGCGCTTCGAAGAGCAGCCCCTGCCAGTTCTGCAGCGGCGTGGCGCCCAGGTTCAGGCAAGGGTTGTCCGCGAAATGCGGAGCGCCGAGAAGCTGGCCGTTCAGATCGTACGTCCAGCGATGCAGCGGGCAGACGATATTCTCCGCGTGGCCGCGGCCGTTGAGCATGATGGCCTGCCGGTGGCGGCACACGTTCGACAGCAGTTCGACTTGCGACTGCTGGTTACGAACGAGCACGCGCCCCTCGCTCTCGCTGGGCAAGGCAAAATAATTCCCCGCTTCCGGCACCATGAGATCGTGCCCGACGTAACGAGGACCTTTCCTGAAAAGGGTTTCGATTTCGCGCGTTAAAAGCGCTTCGTCAAAGTAAGCCGTGACTGGCAGTTGGCTGTGAACAGACCGCAACTGCAATGCATTGCTCAGATTGGACATTCCCACTCCCGATGAAGACGTGAAAGCAGTGAACAACCCAACCATCGAAGATTCGATTTAGGGAGCCCAAGATTATACCTGTTTCCCCCTCCTTGGGACAGTTAAGTCACTGATTTGGGTCAAAAATGTCGAGAAAGTTCGGCCTTTTCGCCGCAGACCAATCGTTTTTTTTCTGCGAGACTGACAGGGCGGCGAGGGGCGGACAGGCGGCCCGAAGGTCGGCTGGCGAGTCGGATTTGTCTCTTTTGCCGTAGAATGTCCGACTTGTTTTAATTTTGCGACTATTCATGGCGAAGACCGCGTCGAACGATACTGCTGCGGCGCCGGCCGAAGGCGTCGATAGCACGCCGCTGCCTGAGAACTACGAGGCGGCGCAGGCAGAGCTTGAAGGGCTCGTTGCACGCATGGAAAGCGGCAATCTCAGCCTCGAAGAATCGCTCTCCGCCTATCGGCGTGGCGCGGCTCTGGTGGCGTTTTGCCAGCAGCAGCTCGAGAAAGTCGAGCAGCAGGTGCGGGTGCTCGACGGCGAGACGCTCAAGCCACTGCCCGTGAATACCGCAGGAACAGCCGCTACTGAAAGCGGGGACGACCTATGACATTCGAACAATGGACGCGCTCGGTGCTCGAGCGCGTCGAAACGGCACTCGAACACTACCTGCCGGCTGAAACAACGGAGCCGGCCAAGCTGCATGAGGCGATGCGCTACGCCGTGCTGGGCGGCGGCAAGCGGGTTCGCCCGCTGCTGTGCCATGCAGCAGGCGAGCTGACCGGCGCGCGCGCCGAGTGTCTCGATGCAGCAGCGGCGGCGCTCGAAATGATCCACGTGTACTCGCTCGTGCACGACGACATGCCGTGCATGGACGACGACGCGCTGCGCCGCGGCAAACCCACGGTACACGTCAAATATGACGAAGCCACGGCACTGCTGGTCGGCGACGCATTGCAGTCGCAGGCGTTCGTCGCGTTGACTTCCGAGGTTCTGGCGCCCGCGCAGCAGGCGGCGCTCGTGCGCGAACTGGCTCTTGCCAGCGGTTCGATCGGCATGTGCGGCGGTCAGGCAATCGACCTTGCAAGCGTCGGTCACACGCTCACGCGTACGCAACTCGAAACCATGCACCGCATGAAGACCGGCGCGTTGCTGCGCGCCGCGGTGCGCATGGGCGCGCTGGCGGGTGAAGCGCCGGACGCGAACGCCATGCGTTCGCTCGACGCATACGCGGCCGCGGTCGGCCTCGCGTTTCAGGTCGTCGACGATATTCTCGACGTCACGACCGACTCGGCGACGCTCGGCAAGACAGCAGGTAAAGACGCGAAGGACGGCAAGCCGACCTACGTGTCGATTATTGGGCTCGACGCATCGCGTTCGCTGGCAGCGCAGCTGCGCAGCGACGCGCACGCCGCGCTGGCGCCGTTCGGCGCGCGCGCGCAGCGTCTTGCCGAATTGGCAGATCTGGTGGTGAACCGGGTCAGCTGAACGCGAAAGCCCGCCGCCGCGCGCCGTCCCCACCAGGCGCATGTATGAAGTGCGGGCGCGTAAGTTTTCCTACAATGGAACGACGATGTACGACTTGCTGAAAACCATCGACGACCCGGCAGCCCTGCGCCGCCTCGATCGCCGCCAATTGCAACCGCTTGCCGACGAGTTGCGCGCCTTTGTGCTCGACAGCGTGTCGCAGACGGGCGGCCATCTTTCGTCCAACCTCGGCACGGTCGAGTTGACCATTGCTCTGCATTATGTGTTCGACACGCCGCGCGACCGCATCGTGTGGGACGTCGGCCATCAGACGTATCCGCACAAGATCCTGACGGGCCGTCGGGACAGAATGCACACGCTGCGCCAGTTGGGCGGCATCTCCGGTTTCCCTAAACGCGACGAGTCGGAATACGACACGTTCGGCACTGCGCATTCGAGCACGTCGATTTCGGCGGCACTCGGCATGGCGGTCGCCAGCAAGCTGCAGGGCGATAACCGCATGGGCATCGCCGTGATCGGCGACGGCGCAATGACGGCGGGCATGGCCTTCGAGGCATTGAACAATGGCGGCGTAGAAGACGACGTGCCGCTGCTCGTCATCCTGAATGACAACGACATGTCGATTTCGCCGCCGGTCGGCGCGCTCAATCGCCATCTCGCGCGTCTCATGTCGGGCCGCTTTTACGCCGCGGCGCGTGCGGGCGTCGAGCGCGTGCTGCGCGTCGCGCCGCCCATGCTCGATCTGGCCCGCAAGCTCGAAGAGCACGCGAAGGGCATGATCGTTCCGGCCACGCTGTTCGAGGAATTCGGCTTCAACTATATCGGCCCGATCGACGGTCACGACCTCGATTCGCTGATCCCTACGCTGCAAAACATCAAGGAACTGCGCGGTCCGCAATTCCTGCACGTGGTCACCAAGAAGGGCCAGGGCTACAAGCTCGCCGAGGCTGATCCGGTGCTGTATCACGGCCCGGGCAAGTTCAATCCCGCTGAAGGCATCAAGCCGGCTGTCGCGCCGTCCAAGAAAACCTACACGCAGGTGTTCGGCGAGTGGCTTTGCGACGCGGCTGAACTTGACGCGCGCGTGGTCGGCATCACGCCGGCCATGCGTGAAGGTTCCGGCATGGTGGAGTTCGAGAAGCGCTTCCCGGACCGCTATTTCGATGTGGGTATCGCCGAGCAGCACGCAGTCACCTTCGCTGGGGGTCTCGCGGCCGAGGGCATGAAGCCTGTCGTCGCGATCTACTCGACGTTCCTGCAGCGCGCCTACGATCAACTGATCCACGACGTCGCGCTGCAAAATCTGCCGGTCGTGTTCGCGATCGACCGCGCAGGTCTGGTCGGCGCGGACGGCGCGACGCACGCGGGCGCTTACGACCTCGCGTTCATGCGCTGCATCCCGAACATGATGGTAATGGTCGCGTCCGACGAAAACGAATGCCGTCAGATGTTGTACACGGCGTTGCAGCAATCGTGTCCGACGGCCGTGCGTTATCCGCGCGGCGCCGGCACCGGCGTGGCCACCGTCAAGCAAATGGTTGCTCTGCCTGTCGGCAAGGGCGAAGTGCGCCGCGAAACGTCACAACCGGCGGGCAAGCGCATCGCGATTCTGGCGTTCGGCACGATGGTCGCGCCGTCTCTGGCAGCTGCCGAGCAACTCGACGCCACCGTGGCCAACATGCGTTTCGTGAAGCCGCTCGACGCTGACCTCGTGCGTCAGCTCGCTGAAACGCATGACGCCATCGTCACCGTCGAAGAAGGTTGCGTGATGGGTGGTGCGGGCTCGGCATGCGTCGAGGCGCTGCTCGCGAGTGGGGTTACGCGGCCGGTACTGCAATTGGGCTTGCCCGACCGCTTCATCGATCACGGAGATCCGGCCAAGCTGCTCGCCGCGTGCGGCCTCGACGCCACGGGCATTGCGAAGTCGATTCGCGAACGCTTTTTGTCGAGCGGTGCCGTGGCCGGCCAGTCGTCGGTCAAGCGCGTCGCTTAAGGTGAGTTGATTAGCTTTTCGGCGAGCCAGGGGATAAAAAACATATCGACTGGCACGCCGTAAAGCCCGGCACCGCTTATTGCGCCGTCCGTTGCCATGGTGGCAATAGAAGTCGCTAACTTGAGTCGATGGGCCCGTGCGTGGCTCATCATCGAACGCCGGCAGGGGCCGGCGTTTGCCGTTGCGGTTTCTGCTCCGCGCGGCCGCTGAGGACTCCCGACCCCGTCGCTCCGCAAAGCCCGTTATGGGCAGCCTCAACGTCCGGCAAATTTGCTCCGGCGCAGGGCTATCTGCGGAGCCGCAAGCCTGAGGCGGGTCGGCGTTTTCCTGAAAGGACAAGAACATGAATCAGATGAATCCCGCCTTTGTGATGCCAGACGTGCAAAGCACGCCCGATACTCGCCAGATTCCAATTCAGCGGGTCGGCGTCAAGGCGGTCCGCCATCCACTGACGGTGCGCACACCAGGCGGTGAGGCCCAGCCGACGGTCGGCACATGGAATCTCGACGTGCATTTGCCCGCAGAGCAAAAGGGCACGCATATGTCGCGCTTCGTCGCGTTGCTCGAAGAGAACAAGGCGCCGCTGGAACCCGCCACGTTCTGCAAGATGCTCGCCGCAATGCTGACGAAACTCGAGGCCGAGGCGGGCCGCATCGAAGTGTCGTTCCCTTACTTCGTGAACAAGACCGCGCCGGTGTCCGGCGTGCAGAGCCTGCTGGACTACGAAGTGACGCTGACCGGCGACACGCGTAACGGCGAAACCCGTCTGTTCCTGAAAGTGCTCGTGCCGGTCACGAGCCTCTGTCCGTGTTCGAAGAAAATCTCGCAGTACGGCGCGCACAACCAACGCTCGCATGTGACGATCAACGCGGAACTGGCGGGCGAGGTCGCGGTAGAAGACCTGATCCGTATCGCCGAGGAAGAGGCGTCGTGTGAGCTGTGGGGCTTGCTCAAGCGTCCGGACGAGAAATTCGTGACCGAGCGCGCGTATGAAAACCCGAAGTTCGTCGAAGATCTGGTGCGCGACGTCGCGCAGCGTCTGAACGCGGATGAGCGGATCGTCGCATACGTGCTGGAAGCTGAGAACTTCGAGTCGATTCACAATCACAGCGCGTACGCCGTGATCGAGCGTGATAAGCGGTTGGTTTGAGGCTTTGCCGCGAAATCCTGATTGCATGAAAAAAGCCGCTCTAAACAAGCGGCTTTTTTGTCGGCGTAACCCGCCGTTCGCGAAGCATTCAGCGTGCGAGTGACGTCAGATCCCAGCGGGGTTTGACGGTGAACGCGTAGTCCTTGCCCGACTGATCGGGCCAGCGTTGCAGCCGCAATGCGCCTGCGAGCGCAATCATTGCGCCGTTGTCCGTGCACAGCGACAGATCCGGGTAATGCACGTAGAAGTTGCGCTTTTGCGCGGCGGCCGAAAGGGCCTCGCGCAACTGCCGGTTCGCACCCACGCCACCCGCCACGACTAGCCGGTTGAGCTTCGTGCGCTTGAGCGCGGCGAGCGACTTGGTTGCGAGCACTTCGACGGCAGCGTCCACGAAGCCGCGCGCCAGATCCGCTTTCGCCTGCTCGCAGATATTCGCGCCGCCAAGCTTTTTTGCGTGTGTCAGCACGGCCGTTTTAAGGCCGCTGAAGCTGAAGTCCAGATCGCCTGAATGCAGCATGGGACGCGGCAGCACTACCGCGCCCGGCGTGCCGAATTCGGCCATGCGCGAAACCTCTGGGCCGCCGGGATAGCCGAGGCCGAGTAGCTTGGCGGTTTTGTCGAAAGCTTCGCCCGCTGCGTCGTCGAGCGTTTCGCCCAGCGTTTCGTAGACGCCCACGTCGGTCACGCGCATCAATTGCGTATGGCCGCCCGATACCAGCAACGCGACGAACGGAAACGGCGGCGGCTCGTCGACAAGCAAAGGCGACAGCAAATGCCCTTCAAGATGATGAATGCCGATGGTCGGCTTGTCCCAGGCCATGGCAAGCGAATTGGCGACGCTCGCGCCCACCAGCAGGGCGCCCGCGAGCCCCGGCCCTTGCGTGTAGGCGATCGCGTCGATGTCGCCGCGTGCCGTGCCCGACCGCTCCATGACCTCTTCGAGCAAGGGCAGCGCGCGCCGGATGTGGTCGCGGGACGCCAGTTCGGGCACCACGCCGCCGTACTCGCGATGCATCGCAATCTGCGAATGCAGCGCGTGCGCGAGCAGGCCGCGCTCGGTGTCGTAGAGCGCGAGGCCGGTTTCGTCGCAGGAGCTTTCGATGCCGAGAACGAGCATGTCTGGTGGGCTGAAACGGGCGCTTGGACGCACCCGAAATGCAAAAAGGTAAGCGTTAAAGTATAGCAGTGCGAGCCAGGACGCCGCAGGCGCGCAGGTACAATGCGGCCCCATGGAATCCTACGATATTGCAGTGATCGGCGCGGGCGCGGCCGGCATGATGTGCGCGGCGGTGGCCGGGCAACTCGGCCGGCGCGTGGTGCTGATCGATCACTCGCAGCGCCTCGCGGAGAAGATCCGGATCTCGGGCGGCGGCCGCTGCAACTTCACGAACCTGTATGCGGGCCCGGCCAATTATCTGTCGGCGAATCCGCATTTTTGCCGCTCGGCGCTCGCCCGCTATACACCGCGCGACTTCGTGGCGCTGCTCAAGCGACATCATGTGACGTGGCACGAGAAGCATAAGGGGCAGCTTTTCTGCAACGAGTCGAGCGACGCCGTCATCAACGTGCTGAAAAACGAGTGCGACGCAGGACGCGTCGCATGGCGTGCGCCGCTCTCGGTCGAACATGTGAGGCAGGACGTGGAAGGCCGCTACACGCTCGACACCAACGCGGGTTCAATTGCGGCTCGGGCGCTTGTCGTCGCTACGGGCGGCTTGTCGATCCCGAAGATCGGCGCCACCGACTTTGCCTATCGTCTTGCCAAGCAGTTCGGCCACAAGCTCATCGACACGCGTCCCGCGCTCGTTCCGCTCACGTTCGCCGCCGCCGACTGGGAGCCGTTTTCGGCGCTCTCCGGCGTGTCGCTGGAGGTGCGGATCGCGACCGGCAACAAGAAGTCCGGCGCTGAATTCGAAGAAGACCTGCTGCTCACGCACCGCGGCCTCTCAGGGCCGGGCGTGCTGCAGATCTCCAGCTACTGGCAGCCGGGGGAGCCGATTCACATCAACCTGCTGCCGGACCGTGACGCCGCCGCGGCGCTACTTGAGGCGAAGACCGGGACGCGGCGTCAGATTGCGAATCTGTTGTCGGAATGGGTGCCGCAGCGGCTTGCCCACGTGTGGCTCGAGACCCATCAGATTCCCGCTGAAGCACGGGTGGCCGACCTGCCGGACAAGGTGCTTCGCCGTGTCGGTGAAGCCTTGTCGCGCTGGACGCTCACGCCCAACGGCACCGAAGGCTACCGCAAGGCCGAAGTGACCCGCGGTGGCGTGGATACGCGTGACCTTTCGTCGACCTCGATGATGAGCGCCCGCGCGCCGGGCTTGTACTTCATCGGCGAGGCGGTCGACGTAACGGGCTGGCTCGGCGGCTACAATTTCCAGTGGGCCTGGGCGTCAGGCGTGGCGGCCGGTGAGGCCGCTGCAGAGTATGCCCGGGGGGCTTGACGGCGCAATGGCTTTGTGCGAAAGCTCTGCTATACTCCTGAACCTTTACAAAGTTCCGTTATTGAAAAATGACGACCATCCGCGTAAAAGACAACGAGCCGTTTGA
>Ga0209796_10000348_pt1 | contig 35081 bp, 36 predicted proteins | sample AgamicOrSfrz_FD_187167 | JGI IMG/M metagenome (GOLD analysis project Ga0209796, IMG submission 187167) | Agave microbial communities from Guanajuato, Mexico - Or.Sf.rz (SPAdes) (version 2) | ecosystem: Host-associated > Plants > Phyllosphere > Phylloplane/Leaf | place: Guanajuato, Mexico...
AGCACAGAAAGAGCGTTTAGAAGATATGATTGCCGAATTACAAGTAAAATAATGATAAAAAGAGTGAGAGATAGTTCCAGGCTATCTCTCACTCTTTTTATTTCATAATGAGGGGGGATTATTTTTACATGATTAGATATTTTTGCTGTATGCTAAAAAGTTTCCTGTGGCAAACTATTGCTTTTATTATATTCTGTGATTTTAAAATTATCAATACTTATACAGAAAAATATTCCAATTTCACAAGTGATCAGAGTGAGGTATAGCTGTATACCTTATAAGCATTTAGTTAACATAAAACGGCTTATAGGCAGCAAAGGTTTAGTTAAAACTACAATTTTACAGTTTTTAACGAAAAGTGCGGCTTGAAACTAATTTCTACTTCTCTGTTACCGTCATTTCCGAGAATTGTTAAGCGATTATTCTTACCTTTAATTTCGCTAATATCTTCTAATTCAAAATCAAAGATTAATCCCTTAAAATGTTTATAACCTAAGCTTACGCTACATTGATTTTCATGTACCGACATCCCCAATAACAAATGAAAGCCATGATCGTCATCTTAGCTATACATAAACATACCAGTCTGTTCATCGACCATTACTACAGGTTCATCTTCAAATAACTCAAGCAGTTCGTATTCATCGTACTTCATTACTGTTTAAAATCTCCTATCTTAGTATTACTGTAATAACATGGATACTATTATTTACAATAATCTTAAATGTATCAGATATGCTCAGTATGTACCTAGGTTTTGAACCCAATTTTCGTCAAATGTATATATAATCTTAGTTACCATAATGAATTCTCTAGGAACCAACCATAAAAAAGAACCCTTTAGTCAATCTCAAAGTTGTTGTAAGGGCCTTTTAAATTTATAAAGATCAAGAAGGGGCAAAAAACGGAGGATAGAAGATACTCATTTTATAATTCAAATTATTCTTTTTTAGTAAGTAACGAAGTCGTCATTCCACCTATAAAAATTGTCGAACATGAAAAAAGAAACGTTTTAGGTCCTAATAAAGGAAGACCTGCTGTTATGATAAAACCATCTATAATTAAAATGACGATTCCTATGTTCAAAGAAAAAGCTTTTGATATAAGTTGTGCTAGTAAATCTGTTCCTCCAGTGCTTGTCTCGTATCGAAGCATAAGACCAATCCCCGTTCCGATACATACTCCTCCAAAGATCACACTAGGAAAAACAGAAAGTTGAAACTGGTCTTTAATAGGCTCTAGCCAATCAATCAATAAAGAAGAAATAACTAACCCATAAAAACTATTATAAAAATAAGTTCTTTCATAAACCCAAGCAAACCAACATAATGGGAAGCCCAAAATAATCATCGTTACACCTGTGGGAAATTCAAAATAATAGTGAAGGATAAGAGCAATTCCAATTGTTCCTCCATCCAACAAATAATGAGGAACTAAAAATCCATTAATTCCTATACTTAATAATAAGCTTCCGACAAGAACAACCGGTATTTTCCGAAAAATAATAATCACCTTTTTAGTCAAATTATCTCTTACTATATGTATAAACTTTAGCTAGCTCTCATGAATGTTTTTTTATCATTTGAGCAAACTAAACAAGATGTACAAAATCATCAAGACTAACTTCTAATTACGTCACGAAAAAACCTATCTCTTTTGACTGGGAAGAGATAGGTTTTTTCTGTTTTTACGCTGTATATTGTATACAAAATCAGTTTACATAATTACTCTTTCCGGTACACATAAAAAAAGAACCCCCGTGGCATTGGGGTTCTCGATGAGACCTTGTTTCTGCTTTATGCAGCTTTTTATACATCCTTGATATAACAGGTTTTACCTGAAAAGATGAACGACCGGAGGATGCATAAAAAGTCTGCCTTTTATACATATGCTCAATCGGAAAAATGTAGTCTTTATAGAAAAATGTGTTATTATTTATTTACTAATATTTCTACCTCATGACAAATATTAGCTGTAAAAAGCAACCTCGCTTGCCAATTGTCGAGGTTGCTTTTTATTTTGTTTTTTTACATAAAGGGCTTTACTAAGCCTACAGATGAAATTGAGTTTAATGTTTAGAAGGAGTATGAATATGAGCAAGTATGATGAAATAGATTTTGAAAAGGTTTCGCTTCAATTGCAGGAGCAAGTTGAACAGGACCCACACAACGTAAAGCTAAGAAATGAGCTTGCTATAGTGTTTATGGAGACAAATGAATATGAAGAAGCTTTTTTTCAACTACAAGCTGCTGCTGAAATTAAACCTTCTGTTCAAACCCTTTATAATTTAGCCTATTTTTATTTTACAGAGGGAAAACCAATTATAGAGGCTACGAGTAATACTAAAGAAACACGAAATTTTGAAGAAGAGACAGAAGAAGAAGAATCCGTGTCCTATACATGGGAAAGTGCAGATGAAGAAGCATTTGATATAGTAGAAGATTTATTAAAAAGCAAACCTGGTCATTATTTTCCCTATAATTTGATGGGTGAAATGTACATAAAAGAAGAAAAGTATGAAGAAGCAATAAATGTATTAAAAAAAGGCAGCAATCTAACACTTTCACTAGAAAACTTAAGTAATCTGGGGTTATGTTACTACAAAAAAGGAATGTTACCTGAAGCTGCTGAATGTTTTCATAAAGCGCACCCATTACGATCCTGTAACAACTACAGTTTGTTTCCGTTACTTAGCTACGGAATTTGTCTAGCACAACTAGGAAGGAAATCAGAAGCAAGAGAAGTTGCAAAAGAATTACTTTTTTTAAGTGAAAAAGAGGAAGAAGCATTGGAAGCTGATATAGCTGAGATATATTATATTCTGGGGGATTATGAGGAATTTGTTGATATCTACTCTAAGTTAGATTGGGATTTTTATTCAGAAGCATTTCTTCCAACTTATTTTTACTCGTTATGGAAGCTTTCAAAAATAAAAGAAATCGAAGAACTTGCTTCTAAAACTATTCAAAGAAAAGAAAAAGAGATGAAGGAAGTCATTCAAGATCCAGATGAGGAAGAAGATTTTAAAGATGAATACGAAGAAGTAACAATGGAAGAGATTACTTTCATTAAAAATGCAGTTAGAGAAATTTATAAGGGGAACGCTCCTATTATAGATTATAAGCCTCAAGTAGAAACCAGATGTTATTTGTACGGCTGTTTTAGACATACAAATTCGAACCCTAACTATTTTTCTATATAAGATGCAGCAAATCTTTGAGGTCGAATAAGAAAAATTACTGTTTTTTTGCAGGTTCTTTTATATGTGAAGGAGGTTTTATATGAGTGAGATTTGGATTCAACAAGAGCAGTTAAATGCGGAGTTTGATGAAATGGTGGGGCACTATGTTCAATTGGAAGGACCTATTGATTCCGTTTACTTTATATCTGAAACAATGGAAAGTGTTGACGATAGGGATGAACAAAGGGAATTCTTATGCGATTTCTTAATTAAGCAGGATAGGTATCCTTTATATCTTACATTCCTTTGTGATGATATGATGGCAGAGGAGTTTGAAGAGGAATTTAATCAATTAGGTATAGAATATAGATATGAATTATTAGAGGGAAAACAAGCCTACTATACATTTTTTAAACGGGTTACCTATCACCCTCGATGTTTTACTTTACCAATTAAAGATGCGCGTACATTATCCTTAGCATTAGAACATACCTTTTATCTTGCTAATATGAACGAATTTTATTCGCTTTCTTATTCTCAAAATTTAAATTTTGAGCTCAAGAGAGTTAAGGAATGGGGCAGATGGAAAAACGTATCTATCCCTATTTTTAAAACGGAAGAAGATACTACATTCATAACTATTTTCCATGATGGAGCAGGGTTTTTCTTGCATTCAAACGAGGATAGATATTCATCTATACAAGAAGTGTGCTCAACTTTCCCAGAAGACTCAAAAGTAGTACAAATTAATGACCGACTACTTGATATTTAAGTAAAAGAAAGGAGACTAGATAATGGGGCGTGTTTCAAGGTTCGTAAAAAATATATTTTTAAAGGAATATCAAATTTTTGCTAAAGAATTAGGCTTTAACTCTTGGGACGATGTCCTTGAGAATACATATGAGATATTCAAAATGCCTCCCGATGCTTCTTACCTTGTTACACAATCTAAAGAAGATAAGTGGATTGTATGGAATGATGAAGGTAGCCTTCCTTATTCATTTTTGGTATTTAGTATATGGTTTGATGCTATCAGTTATCTTAGAAAGATATTTGAAGAAGGTAAGTACGAAGAACACTATTGGAGACCAGAGGGTTTTGATTCAAGAGAAAATGTTTTTAAGAATGTCCCTGATAAAGACAAAATTAATTAACAATAGGATGTTTACACCTATAATGTTTTGAAATAAAGTCAAACAACCCGTCCGTAAAAGCATACATTTTAAAATACCATAATTTATGTTCTCAGTATCTAATAAAAAAAGACGTTCAATTAAGACGTCTTTTTTTAAAGGTATAAGAAACTGCCCAATAAGGGCTTTTGTAGATAATGTAGTTATTATGTACCTTGTACCTCTGTTTTCACCGTTAAACATTCTTTACAAAAATAAAAATAGATAATCATTTCTCCCAGAAAGAGGTCCACCACTGACACAAGATCCACTTCAAAATCATGGGTGACACTGGAAACATATTTCATGTCATGATTACAGGTTGGGCAGCTTACATCATTTGGCTTTTCCACATATAGAGGTGCCCCTAACACTCTACATATATACTCCTGACCAAATAAGTCAAATGCATCGTAATAGGCATCTTCATTCACTGGTATATCTTCTTCTAACATATTGATAAGTTTAAATTTCGTAGAAGGAAGAGGAACTGGTATTTTATCTTCCTCGTCTGGAATCCATTTTTGCTTATCATTTTGAATTAAAATAGTAACATTTTTTGTTGTAGGATTTAATTGAAATAATTGAGGCTCCCATAGAGTAGAACAATTTAAGCATAATATTAAAGGTAATTCTTCAAGTTTAGAAGTTCTTAGTTCACTTAATCTATCACCCTTTAGATCAAAACATAAAATCTGATGTAAATCTTCTCCACATAACTGACTCAAATGGTGGCGCCACTACTCCGTTCGCTATAAGGGGAGAATTAATCGATACAAACAAAACTTTCAATAAAAGAAAAAATATCTATTGGAACTATCCTCAAGAAACAGCCACAGTAAAGTGGATAAATAACGAAATAATTGAAATTAGTGGTCATACATTAAACGTTAAAAAGGATACATTTAATGCTAATGATATAGATAATTAAAATCTATTTTCAAACAATTAAGCGCAATGAGAAGGGGGAGAAGATGATGATTGATAATAGGATCTTGAAGATAAAAAATCATGAAATAGACGATTCTTTATCTGAGCTTACAGATACAAAAATTTTGTTGAATTTTCAGCAAGCAATTACAAGCTTATCCCCCCATCTAATACCTATACATGCCCATGCTTATTATGCTTGGGACGATATTGTCATGCCCTTGTTTTATGAAATGGTTTATAAGACTTTCACTTATAAATACGGCATTGAGATTGAGCCAGATGAAACACATCCCTATATGTTTAGTTTAAGATATTATCAAGGTATCCATCATATTGAATGTTTTCCGAAAACATCATCTTTTAAAGGCTTATTGGACAATGAGTATTTTGAAGTTAACGAAGAGGAATTAAAAGGAAAAAGACTTATTTTCAAGTCTTTTGGAGATAGTATTCACTGTTTAACAACTGGTTTGGATGTTGAAAATACTGATGCTGTCAATTTTGAGTTAGTTGAAATAGATGTTGTATGCTCTCAATCCAATAGGGTTACAGATATTGATGGATGTACTACTTTTTTTATTCATAAAGACGATATAGAGTTTGTATTTATTGCTGAGACCTTCAACCAAAAGTTACAAAGATAAAAAGAAGTGTAAAACTTTTTTTGAATATCATAGTAAATTGGAAAAGAATTAAATGTACCGTCCGTAAAAGTATACCTTTACGACAAGTTGTGTACATAAAAAATCTATTATTTTTATCGTTTATGTAAGTTTAAAGAGAATTTACGAACGCCCTCTTGAAGATACAGACTTTTACGAACTAGTTTTATGAATAATATAATTATTCATTTAAATTAATTATAAAAAATGCAAAAGAAGAGGCATCGTCTAAATATATTAGAAAACTCACAAAAAGAGTCTTTGCCTCATAAGAAGTAAAGACTCTTTTTGTATTTGTTTTATTTAAGATAATTAAAGTTAACTTATTATTTATTTAACCTCGTTGATCTAGAAGTAATTTGCTCTTTGTTTTTAAATAAGTTAACTCCATAACCCAAAAGGCCTCCAATGATTGCTGGGAATATCCAGCCTAATCCGATATGGTAAAGAGGGAGGTAGTAAGTAAATAATTGATCGATACCAGAGATGTGTAAGCCAAAATCATTTAATCCGTCTACTAGGCTTACAACAAACGTTAAGAATAGGCTACCTTGGTATACCTCAGCACATCCTTTAAATAAAGAATGAAGGAATGTCAAAAAGATTAGAACAATTGCTAATGGATAGAGAACTGTTAAAACAGGTACTGAAAAAGAAATTAATTGATTTAATCCGACATTTGCGATTATTGCGCTAAATATGGATAGGCTAATCGCAATTTTCTTATAAGAAATAGATGGTAATAATTTATGGAAATAAGAAGAGCATGCAGTAATAAGTCCTACGCTAGTTGTCAGACAAGCTACTGTAATCATTAAGCCTAGTAGTACGCCTCCGTATTCTCCAAAATAATAATTAGATACTTTTGCTAAGACCGCACCTCCGTTATCTAAATGCCCAAGCTTTTCTACACTTGAAGCACCCATATATGAAAGGGCAGAATAGATAGTTGCAAGAATAATAGCAGCAATTCCCGTAGCTTTTAGGCAAACAGTTATAATTTGCTTCTTTGTTTTAGCGCCTTTCTCTTTAATTGCATTGATAATAATGATTCCGAAAACGAAAGATGCAAGAGTATCCATTGTTAGGTATCCTTCTTGGAACCCATTAAAAAAAGAGTTTGTTACATATTTTTCTGTAGGTGCTTGAAATTTTCCAATAGGATGAATAAAAGCAACTAGCACTAAAATTCCAATGAATGTTAATTTAATCGGTGTTAAGAATTTTCCAACAATATCGACAATTTTCGCAGGATTGAGAGAAAAAAAGCATGTAATACTGAAAAATATAATAGTAAATACGAGTAAAGCTATAGAACTAGAGCCTTCAGAAATGAAAGGTTTAAGTCCGATTTCAAAAGAGACGTTACCTGTTCGTGGGATAGCAAATAAAGGTCCAATAGCTAGATAAAGAACAGTTGTAAATACTAAACCAAAGATAGGATGTACGCGACTTGCTAATGATTGTAAATCTTCCTTTCCGGAGAATCCAAAAGCTAGTACACCAAGTAAAGGCAAGCCTACTCCAGTAACTAAAAAACCCGCATTTGCTGACCAGATATTTGCTCCCGCTGACTGACCAAGCATGGCAGGGAATATTAAATTTCCAGCTCCAAAAAATAATGCAAATAACATTAAACCAATGATTACTATAAAGGAAAACGGTACTTTGTTTGACACGGTGAAACCCCCATTAATAATATTCTTCATAAAAAATTAAATTTTCAGACAACTTAAACTGCAAATAACTTATCTTTTTTGTATTATAAACAGTCAAATTACATATTTCAATATAAAAAATAAACTTTTTTGATAAAATTTAAAAAATTATCAATTTTCCGTTCATTATGCATTGTTAAAATAAAAATAATATTAAAAACCAAAATCTTTATTCAAATCGCGTACATTAAGTAGTTTAATATGATTATTATCTTTTGAGAAGACCGTAAATAATATTCAAAACGCGTATATTATTCTGTTAATTAATGAGATTTAATTACATGCAAGAAAGTTTATAAATATAGTACTACGAAACTTATAAAGCTTTTGAAAATGGGCTAAACATCCAAAAGTAAAATCAATTATTTACTATCTATAAAATACATAATAAATTTTATAGATACTGACAAGACCTTATTAACATATTAATTAAGGTCTTTTTATCATTATTTCTTATTCCGAATATCTTGCTTTGCCAGCCTTTACCACATCATGTAATGCTTCCATCGTTTCTTCAATAGGGGTAGTGTAATCCCAGCGATGGATGATATAAAGGTCTACGTAATCAGTTTCCAACCTCTTAAGACTTTTATCAATTTCACTCATAATTGCTTTTCGGGAAAGACCAGAGCCGTTTGGGCCTTTATGCATTTGTCCGTGTACTTTAGTTGTATTCCCGAATGTTTGGTTTTTCACCTAGAGTAGAAATAAGCCGAATAAGAGAAAACTACGTTCATTAATTGATGCATTCGTAAATACAGTGGTAAAAACCATCAAAATAACAGATTTTTTAAATGAGATTAAGTGAACTAATTGATGTTCATTTCACGTAATAAAACAGATTATTTACATAAGATTTCCATACATAATTAGTATAAGCTTAAAAAGTATTTAATCATTTTTCATAGATTCAATTAAAGATGTTATATAAGGAGGCTCCTAATATGAAGCAGGTTTGGAATGAGTTTGAGCAGTGGTTACAAATAAATCGACCAGAAGCAGCAGGAACACTTAATGAAGCAGCTTCTGAATTAGAAATTGCAGAGGTTGAACAAAAGATGGGACTAACATTCCCCAAAAACCTTAAAGACTGGTTAATGATACATAATGGACAGCGTGATGAATATATAGCAGTTATTGAAAATTATACTCTATTGCCTTTAGAAGAGATTCTGTATACGTGGCAAACATTAAAAGAACTTTTAGACGGAGGAGAATTTGAAGATTTTCCAGAAATTGAACCTATTGGACCAGTGAAAAGAGAATTTTGGTGGAACCCATGTTGGATTTCGATTGCCACGAATGGGGGAGGAGATGATATTTGTATAGACTTGGATCCTGATGAAGGAGGGAAAATTGGCCAAATTATCACCTTTTGGCACGATTGGGAACAGCGTGAAGTAATAGCGGAAAGCTTGGAAGAATGGGTAATAACCACGATAAATCATACAGGTCATTAAAGGAGAGAAGTAAATGATAAAACCTGATATAGAGAAAATCTATAAAATTCTTAAAGCACTTCCAGGTACGTCGGTGAAAGTAAAATTTGAAGATGAAGTGGGAGAAATTCTTTCTGTTCCTTATTACATCTACCTTAAAAGCGAATTTCTTGATGGACAATTAGGTTACAGAGAAGATTTAGAAGCAAATTCCCTTATAGGAAATCATGAAGGAGATTGGCAAGAAAACTGGTTTGTCATAGGGTATGATGAGGAAATAGGTGGTGACCCGCTCTTTATTGATATAGCGAATGTAGATTACCCAGTTTTCACAGCTGAACATGGTATGGGGGAATGGGACGCTTTAGAAATGTATGATTCTCTAAAAGAGTTTGTAGAAGATGTTACTTAATTATTGCTTCGTTAAAAGATTTTGATAAAAGTACAGCCAGAAAAGGACAGATAGTAGTTTAGTGTATACCTAGCTGTCCTCTTTTTTAGTACCTATTAAACTTAGAAAGAATGTAGAGGAAGGAAGGGCCTGATGGTAGGAATCGATTTCTGCATTGCCGATAATAAGAAAGAAGCAGCTTTTTCTACTAAATGTGTAAAATTTGAGGAAAGAGTACACGACTACCTGTTAACAAGAGAATTCAGAAATTTGTTTGAATTATTGACAGAATTAGATCAATATGGGGACAAGTTGTTTTCTGTACAAGAGATAAATCAATTAATCAAGGTATGTGAAGCATTACAGACGATCTGTAGACAACCAACGGAGATAGATTTGAAGACGAAAACATTTGCTGAAGCATTAAAGGGCCTTTGCTTAGAGGCACTGAAACTAAATAAATTAGTATTTGCCTCTGGGGATTAATGTAAAATTAAAACTGAAATCAATGTTGTAGTGCCATCGCTTCGATAATATGAATTAATAAATTCAAGGGAGAAAACGTCTTAAAAAAAACATTTCTAAATAAAAATAAAACACTTATAGGGTTAGGATATGAATTTCTAGTCGTTTGTCCACAATGCGCCTCTTGTGCAAAAGTCATAGCTTTAGATGATTCGAGTCCCTACGTCGCTAACGTCAGAAGAAGGTTTGTTTGTACTACTTGCGGAATCACAAAAGACAAAGTTATAAAAGCAAACGGTTACGGACAAGCAAAAGTATCGTATGAACGTAAAGCTGATTATGAAGTAATTTTAATTGGAGATCCCTGCGACTGGTATTTTCAACTTCCGCTCTATTTACAAATTGAGTGTAGTGGAAACACCTTATGGGCATTAAACCTGGAACATTTAAATTATATCGAAAGCTATATAGAAGCTGAACTCAGGGAATCACATCCCTATTATTTAAGCGTCCAGAGTCGACTGCCAAAGTGGATGAAGTTGGCTAAGAATAAAGAAGATGTATTAAAAGCTATTCAGAAACTAAAGGTGAAGACTTATTAGGTGCTTTCGCTGATTCGTTATAATTGCCCGTATATCTTTCTAATCATCTTATAAATTAAGCTAAAGAATTCTGCAGCTGAAGGTAACTGTTAAATAGCCTAAGTATGGGAAGTGAAGAGTTTGTATCAAACCATAAAAATCAATGATTGGATTTTAGAAATTGATGTTGAAATTTTATTCTCTAAAAAGAAAGTGTTAAATGAGGAAGAACAACAAATCCTTCAAATGTGTACTTACCTGCTTTAAAAAGGATACGAATCAATTAGATAAGTTAGTTATACAACTTTTAAAAATGTAACCGCAAACAAAAAGGTATGTATTTCTCTTCCTACTTTAATTATACCACATAAAAAAACGCCAATATAGACTGTTTATTCTGATTTACTGCTGGTAAAATCAATAAAACATTACTGGTTAGGAGAGATGTTGAATGAACTCTTTAGTTCTTAGCTTTCAAGAAATAAAAGATACACAGCTTTCACTTGTTGGAGGAAAAGCCTTAAATTTAGGCGCGTTATCAAAAATTCAAGGAATACAAGTACCGGAAGGATTTTGTGTGACAGCGGCCGGGTATCAAAAAGCCTTTGAACAAAATGAAACGTTTCAAGCGTTACTGAACCAGCTGACGATACTAAAAGCTGATGACCGAGATCAAATTGATGAAATTAGCGAAAAAATTCGCCAAATCATTCTGGAAATAAAAATTCCTTCTGACGTTGTAAAAGCAGTTATTCATTCTCTCTCTCAGTTTGGGGAAGAGCATGCTTATGCCGTTCGTTCAAGTGCGACTGCTGAAGATTTGCCACATGCTTCTTTTGCTGGTCAGCATGACACCTATTTAAACATTAGAGGCAAAGAAGCTATTCTGCAGCACATTAGCAAATGCTGGGCTTCCCTGTTTACAAATCGCGCGGTAACCTACCGTATTAAAAATGGATTTGACCATAGTCAAGTGCACGTATCGGTTATTGTTCAACGAATGGTTTTTCCCCAGGCTTCAGGTATTTTATTTACCGCTGACCCAATTACTTCTAACCGAAAGCTGTTATCAATCGATGCGGGATTTGGACTTGGGGAAGCGCTAGTGTCAGGTTTGGTCTCTGCCGATTGCTATAAAGTAAAAGAAGGCGAAATCGTCGATAAAAAAATAGCAGCTAAAAAGGTAGCTATTTACGGATTAAAAGAAGGCGGAACAGAAACGAAGGAAGTTCATTTTGATCTGCAAAAAACGCAAGCGCTCACTGACTCTCAAATTTTACAGCTAGAACGCGTTGGAAGACAGCTTGAAGCTTACTTTGGTTGTCCTCAAGATATTGAATGGTGCTTGGCTGATGATACATTTTATATTGTCCAAAGTCGTCCAATCACTACTTTATATCCAATTCCTGAAGCACATGATCAGGAAAATCGCGTTTATGTATCTGTTGGACATCAACAAATGATGACCGATGCCATGAAACCACTGGGATTGTCTTTTTTTCTGTTAACGACTAATGCACCGATGCGTACAGCCGGTGGAAGGCTGTTTGTTGATGTCACCCCTATGCTGGCTTCACCTGACAGCAGAAAAATGATGTTAGGCGCCATGGGACAACATGATCCGCTCATGAAAGACGCACTTACAAGCATAATAGAGCGAGGAGACTTTATAAAACCTTTACCAAATAATCGAAGTTCTGGTAAAAGCAAAAAAAGCATGCCGCCTACGAAGCCTAAGACACAAATCGAAAACGACTCGACCATAGTTTCTGACTTGATCAAGAAAAATCAAGCATCAATAGAAGAGCTAAAGCAAACCATCCAAACGAAATCTGGTTCGGAATTAGTCGATTTTATTTCAGAAGATATCGGGACATTAAAGAAGATTTTATTTGACCCACAAAGTACAGCTGTGTTTATGGCCGCTATGGATGCTTCATCATGGATCAATGAAAAAATGGAGACGTGGCTAGGTGAAAAAAACGCAGCAGACGTGATTTCTCAATCTGTACCAAACAATATTACATCAGAAATGGGTCTGGCGCTATTGGATGTAGCAGATGTAATTCGTCCTTATCCAGAAGTCATCCATTATTTACAACACGTAAAAGATAATAACTTTTTGGAGAACCTGGTGGAGTTTGAAGGCGGAGAGAAAACTCGAGACGCTATCTATGATTATCTCAGCAAATACGGAATGCGATGCCCCGGCGAAATCGATATTACGAAAACTCGCTGGAGCGAAAAACCGGCTGCACTTATCCCTGTGATTCTTGGTAATATTAAAAGTTTTGAGGCTAACGCTAGCAAGCAAAAATTTGAAAAAGGCCTGCAGGAAGCCTTAAAAAAAGAGCAAAAGCTATTAAACCGCTTGAAGCAATTGGCGGATGGTGAACAAAAAGCAAAAGAAACAAAAGAAAAGATTAATCTCATCCGGAATTTTATCGGTTATCGTGAATATCCCAAATACGGCATGATTAATCGCTATTTTATTTATAAACAGGCTCTGCTGAAAGAAGCCGCTCAGCTTGTAAAAGCCGGTGTTATTTCTGAAACAGAAAATATATACTATCTGACGTTTGACGAACTTCAAGAAGTCGTGCGCACACATAAAGTGAATGATCAAATCATTACCAAGCGAAAAGAAGAATACCGATTATACACAAAGCTAACACCTCCGCGTGTAATCACGTCTCATGGCGAAATTGTTACAGGTGCGTACAAACGAGAAAATCTTCCGTCCAAAGCAATTGTAGGTTTACCGGTTTCTTCAGGAGTGATAGAAGGGCGAGCGCGCGTCATTTTAAACATGGAAAATGCTAATCTATCAGAGGGAGATATATTAGTCACTTCCTTTACTGACCCTAGCTGGACCCCGTTATTTGTAGGGATAAAGGGGCTTGTTACGGAAGTTGGCGGACTGATGACTCATGGAGCAGTCATTGCACGTGAATACGGATTGCCAGCGGTTGTCGGAGTAGAGAATGCTACTCGGCTGATAAAAGACGGACAGCGAATTCGCGTACATGGAACAGAAGGGTATATTGAAATATTGTAAAAGCTAAAGATGCTTGCGCTGTTTTTCTTCTTTATTAATAGATGAAAATTTGTGTAGATTCCTATACGTATCTTCAGTCAATACAAAAAGGCAGGCCATTATAACGGCCTGCCTTTTTGTATTGGTGACGCAGTAGATTAAAACGTCAAATGCTGACTTTTTTTGCAGCCGACTGCTGCACATGCTCCATAAACAGTTTGAACAAGTTTAACATTGAAGTATGTTCTTTTGCCATCATTTCTGGATGCCACTGAACGCCGACTACAAATTGTTCTCCTTGTTTTTCAATGGCTTCAATGACTCCATCTTTTGCCCATGCAGAAACTTCAAAACCTGGCGCTACGTCTTTAATAGCTTGGTGGTGAAATGAATTAATAAGAGCTAGATTACCGTAAAGGTCATGCAGGCGTGTTCCGTCTTTAATCATGATGGAATGAGAAGGGTCGCTTGTATTGTTGTATTGATCATGCTTGATAAATGACTCTTTAATGTCTGACATGTCTTGATAAAGAGTGCCGCCGTAAGCAACGTTTAAAATTTGTAAGCCGCGGCAAATTGCTAATACTGGCTTTCCTTTATTAATCACGTGCTTTAACAATAGCTGTTCAGACTGATCTCGTGCTAAAAAAGGTGAACCTGTTTTGGTTGTTGGTTCTTCTCCGTATAAAAGGGGATTAACGTCTTGTCCACCTGATAAAATCAACCCGTCTATACTTTCTGCCTGCGCTTTAATCATTTCTTCGTCTTTTAGCACTGGCAAGATAAAAGGAACTCCGCCGCTGAGCGCTGTTGATTCGATATAGTCGTTATTCACATACGCTCGCTTATAGCCTGGAAAGCGTCCTCCTTGATCCACAATAATGCTTCCTGAGATGCCAATTAAAAATCCCACTGTTGTTTTCTCCTTTTTGTTAAATTACCATTTCTTGAGATGTTCTTTCTTTTTTACTGCGTTGATAAAGTGTGTTCAATCTCTTGCTTCATAGGGAATAAATGGTTATTTTGTTCAACTATTATACATATATACCATATTTATTTAATAGAAAATGGTATAATAGCCTCTGTATGTTAAAAATACTAATTGCCAAAGGTAGAAGGTAGTGCTACAATTGTTCACATTCCTACTATTCTTCTTATTATAGTCGGATTAAAATTTTATACAAGGAAATAGGAGTGATTTTAGTGAAAAGGACTTATTTACTTTTCATCTCTCTTTTAACCATTGTCCTCATGGTAGCAGGGTGCAGTGGTAATGCAAGCAAAAATTCTTCAAGTGAAAAAGAAGGAAAAGAAGGCGGAACGCTAAACGTCGCGTCTCAAAGTGAGCCAGCAACGCTGGATGCTCAAATTACTGGGGACTCAGATGTGAAAGACGTAACGCGCAGTATCTATGAAGGACTAATGATTTTAGACGAAAAAGGAAATCCTAAGCCTGACTTAGCGTCTAAAGTAGATATTAGCGATGATAATAAAACATACACGTTCCAATTAAGAAAAGGGGTTAAATTCCATAACGGTAAAGAAATGACTGCAGATGACGTTGTCGCTTCTATTAACCGCTGGATTAAGCTATCGTCTCTTGGAAAAACAAACTTCTCCGGTGCTGAAATGACCAAAACCGGTGATTATACGGTGGAGCTTCATTTACCATCACCAAATGTTAACACGCTTTCTCTATTAGCTGATCCAATCCCCGCAGCAGCTATTTTACCAAAAGAAGTCGTTGACAATGCATCTGATGAAGGGATCAAAGATTACATAGGAACAGGTCCATATAAAGTAAAAGAATGGAAGAAGAATCAATATCTTTTATTAGAGAAATTTAAAGATTATTCTTCGAAAGGCCGCGAAGTTAAGAAAACTCCTCACGTCGATGAAATTAAGATTAGTTTCGTAAGCGATGAGTCAACTAGGATTTCTGGTATTACAACCGGACAATTTGACGTTGCGCTATCTGTATCAAGCGATAATGCCAAACAAGTTGAAGGCAGCCAAAATGCAAAAGTAGAAACATCACCAGGCGGATTTATGGGACTCTTCTACAACGCAGATAAAGGCGTCTTTAAAGACATCAATGCACGAAAAGCAGTTAACGCAGCTCTTAACTCAAAAGATATTTTAGACAGTTCTTACGGAAGCTCAGATTATTACAAGCTTTCTTCATCCATTGTGAACAAAGAGTATCCAAACTACTACAGTACAGCTGGAAAAGAAGAATATAACCAGCATGATAAGAAAAAAGCAAAAGAATATTTGAAGAAATCTGGTTATAACGGAGAAGAAATTCGCTTAATGGCGTCTCGTGATTACCAAGATCAATACAATACAGCTGTTGTGGTTCAACAAGAATTAAAAGACATTGGTATGAATGTAAAATTAGAAGTATACGACTGGGCGACATTCAGCGATAAAATGAGTGATACAAACCAATGGGACATCTATCCTGTTGACTGGAATGCTCGTTCTACCATCTTCCAAGGATTCTGGACTACAAAAGGTACATCAGTTGAAAAATCAATGGACTACTTAAACAAAATTAAAGCTGCTCCTTCTGTTAAAGAAGCTCGCGGTGACATTGATGCCATTCAGCAATACGTATGGGACGAACTTCCGTTCACGCTTATTGGTCATAAAGTGAACATCAATGCCGTTTCTAACAATGCAAAAGGCTATGAGTATAATTTAGGTCCAATTTTCTACAATATGAGTTTAACAAAATAATATCTTATTATTCTAATAAACAGAGGGCATATGCTCTCTGTTTTAGAAAGGAGTTTACGATGGGAGCTTATACACTTAAGAGACTTTTTGCACTAATTCCTGTTTTATTCATTGTATCTATTGTTGTGTTCTTAATTACGCGCTTAACGCCTGGGAGTCCCGCAGCAATCATTTTAGGACAAGGCGCAAGCCCGGAACAAATTGCAGCGCTGAGCAAACAAATGGGATTGGATGAGCCTGTGGTAAATCAATACTTTATCTGGCTATCTAACATTTTCCACGGAGATTTTGGCTATTCTTACTTTTTAAATAAACCTGTGCTCGGGGCAATTTGGGATAATGTAGGCCCTACGGTTTCTCTAGCTATACTCGCGCAAATTTTTGGTGTGGCGTTTGCTTTACTATTTGGTATATATGCAGCTAAACATAAAGGAACGATTCGTGATGAAAGCATTATGGGAGCCAGCCTTTTAGGTATTTCCATTCCTAGCTTTCTTCTCGGTTCATTCCTTATTTTGCTTTTTGCGGTCCAGCTTCGAATTTTTCCTGTTTCAGGATACGTTCCGTTAAATGCTGGATTATTTGAGTATTTAAAATACTTAGTTTTACCAACGATTACGCTTGGAGCGATTCAAGCTGCATTAATTACGCGTATGACGCGTTCATCTTTACTCGATACCATTTCTGAGAACTTTGTTAAAACGGCAAAAGCAAAAGGATTAAATGAACGCACAATTATGCTCAAGCATACGCTGCGCGTGAGTTTTTTACCGATTTTAACAGTTATCGGGGAATCATTTGCGGGACTTGTGACCGGAGCGGCGGTAACAGAATCATTATTTAACATTCCAGGGCTAGGTCAGCTGATTGTTTCATCAATTGAACGCCGGGATTACGCGCTTATTCAAGGAGCCGTACTTTTAATTACGGTTGCTTATGTGGTCATCAATTTAGTTGTTGATTTGCTGTATGCCGTGATCGATCCGCGTGTACGCAATTCTTATCATGATTAAAGGAGGGTGATGAATGTGAACGCACAACAAAATACAGAGACCATTTCAGTAACTGCAAAGAAAAAAAGAAACCCAGCGGTAGCGCGCTTTTTCTCAAATCGTTTACTAGTAAGAGGAGCGATACTTATTTTATTATCTATTTTGATTGCTATTTTTGCTCCGCTCATTTCTCCTTTTGGCAGCTTACAAATCGACCCTGCAAATCGATTAGCACCGCCGTCAAGCACGCACTGGTTTGGAACGGATAACTTTGGACGAGATGTATTTAGCCGGACAATGTACGGCGTCAGAATATCATTAATGATCGGAGCCGCAGTAACGATTATTGCTACTGTACTTGGTTTAATCGTTGGACTTTTATCTTCTTATTATAAGATTCTTGATTATATTTTAATGAGAATTTGTGACGGCTTGTTTGCTTTTCCATCTATTTTACTAGCAATTGCCATTATGTCTGCTTTAGGACCTAAAACAAGCAACGTTATTATCGCACTGAGCCTTGTATTTATTCCTTCGATTGCGAGAATTGTTCGTTCAGCTGCGCTTGTTGTAAAAGAAAAAACGTTTATTGAAGCGCTAAAAGCTCAAGGAGCAAGCTCACTTCGAATCATTTGTTTTCATATGGCGCCAAACGTCTTATCGCCTTTAATCGTTCAAGTAACATACGTGTTTGCCGTAACGATTTTAACTGAGGCTTCGCTAAGCTTTTTAGGAGCCGGGATTCCTGCGCCGACACCGAGCTTAGGAAATATGCTGTATGACGGAAAGCTTGCGATTTACAACGCGTGGTGGATGACCGTGTTTCCGGGTGTATTCATCATTTTAATTGTACTTGGCCTTAATTTATTTGGTGACGGTCTGCGCGATTGGTTAAATCCGAAAAACGTAATGCTGAAGAAAAGGAGGAAAAAACGTTGAGTAACGCCCTTTTAAAATTAGAAGACTTACAAGTAACTTTTACAACGTATAGCGGAGAAGTAACGGCTGTTGACAATGTATCTCTTCAATTAAATAAAGGAGAAGTATTAGGGATTGTCGGTGAATCAGGATCTGGAAAAAGCGTAACGTCCGAATCTATTCTTCAGCTATTAGATGAAGACCTAACAAGCTACGATGGCAAGATTTTGTTTGAGGGAAAAAACTTATTAGACATGTCTTCAAAGCAAATTCAAAAGCTAAGAGGAAACGAAATCTCAATGATTTTCCAAGATCCAATGTCGTCATTAAATCCCGTTATGCCCATTGGAAAACAAATTGCTGAAGTGATTCGTCTGCATCAGAAAGTCTCCAAAAAAGAAGCGCAAAAGAAAGTCGTAGAGCTTTTAAGACTAACAGGCATTCCGTCTCCAGAACAGCGAGCAAAAGAGTATCCGCATGAAATTTCCGGTGGAATGAGGCAGCGCATTATGATTGCGATGGCTTTAGCCTGTGAGCCAAAGCTTCTTATTGCCGATGAGCCAACAACAGCTTTAGACGTAACCATTCAAGCGCAAATTCTTGACCTCATGATGGACTTAAAAGACAAGCTCAACATGGGCGTGCTTTTCATTACCCATGATTTAGGCGTTGTAGCTAATATTTGTACAAAAGTAGCCGTGATGTATTTAGGACAAGTGATGGAAGAAACGGACGTTAAAACGCTGTTTTCAAAGCCGCTTCATCCTTATACAATGGGCCTAATTAAGTCAGTTCCTCACTTAGATGGCGACAGAACACAAGAGCTTTCGTCCATTCCCGGAACGGTTCCGCCGCTTTTAAACGTGCCAGACGGCTGTCGTTTTGCACCAAGATGCCCGTTTGCAACGGAAAAATGCCATAAAGAAGTACCTGTTTTAGAGCATGCCGATGATACGCATCGCATTCGGTGCTGGCACTATGAAAAAATTCAAGAAGGAGAGGTTGCTTATGTCTAGTGAAGCAAAGCAGCAAAGCGCCAAGCCCTTGCTTGAAGTTCGCAACCTGCAAAAATATTATCCGGTTCGTTCTGCTTTAGGGAAAGCAAAAGGCCAAATCAAAGCAGTTCAAGATTTATCCTTTGATATTTATGAAGGCGAAACGTACGGATTAGTAGGTGAATCTGGCTGCGGGAAAAGTACAGCGGGGCGCACGCTTTTAAAATTAGTAGAACCAACGGGCGGAGAAGCACAGTTTAATGGAGAAAGTATTTTCGAATCTAAAGCATCACGCTTACGAACGATTCGTAAAGATTTACAAATGATTTTCCAAGATCCACATACTTCCCTTAATCCAAGGAAAAAGATTGGTGCTTCCATTCAAGAAACATTAACAATTCATAATGTAGGCGCAAAAAGCGAACGAAAGCTGCTTGTCATTGAGTTATTAAAAAAGCTTGGGTTTAACGAAGAAGATTACAACCGCTATCCGCACGAATTTTCAGGCGGTCAGCGTCAGCGCATAGGCATTGCGCGTTCATTGATTTTAAACCCCAAGCTTATCATTTGTGATGAGCCGGTTTCAGCACTGGACGTATCCATTCAAGCACAAATCTTAAACTTACTGCGCAGTTTGCAACGAGAAATGAAGCTTTCATATCTTTTTATCTCCCACGATTTAAGCGTCGTAAGACATATTGCAGACCGCGTTGGTGTGATGTATTTAGGAAGATTAGTAGAAGAAGGGCTAACAGATGAGATTTTTTCAAATCCTCGTCATCCTTACACAAAACTTCTTTTGTCATCTGTCCCGGCAATTCACGAACATGAAAAACGCGAAAAAATTGAGGTTAAAGGTGAAATTCCTTCTCCTCTTAATCCACCTTCAGGGTGTGCGTTTCATAAAAGATGCCCGTTCGCATTTGACCGCTGCATGAAAGAAACACCTGAAGATACAGTGATTGACAGCAAGCATAAAGTAAAATGTCATCTTTATAGTTAAGGTGAAAAGCTGTAGCGATAGAGAAAACAAACGGATTGATGCAGCAGCACAATCGAATAGATAGAAATGGAAAAAGTCACTAGTGCCTCTAGTGGCTTTTTTGTGTGAAAATAGCGGATTTAAAGGGTGGTGAAAAGTCATTATTCAGCGTATTAGATTCATTTTTATATAAAAGATGAATATTTTAAAGATAATATAGTTCTATAAATATACATAAAAAGGGGTTTTTGGGTGAAAAAAGAACATTTTGTTTTAGCGATTTTATTACTGTTGTGTGTAGGTAGCTTAACCGGTTGTGGTTTTTTAGATGAAAAGGAAGCTGCTACAAGCAGTCAAGCAACTGAAGAGAACGCAATAAAGAAAAATGCAGAACCAAGAGGAGAAGGTAACCAAGCAATCAAGAAGAAAGAGCCTCAAGATAATGCTACGAAAGAGTCGGATGAAGAAACAAATAAAGTCGCAGAAAAAGAGAAAGACTCCTCAAAGCAAGGGAATAAACAGGAAGAAAATTCTACGAAAGCAGCAGAAAAAACTGAACCAGCACCTAGTCGAGTTGACTGGGGTAGCACATGGAGCAGAAATATTGATACTGATCCTGCTGGAATAGATATTACTAATCTAAAAGGCGACACGTTTAAGTTTAAATTAAACGCGAATCATTTTGATAACCCAGAAGATGTTAGTACGGGGATTGCAAGCGCAGGAGACGTGGAAGGAACAGCGAAAATTAAAGGAAATGTCGCTACTCAAACAACGGATGATATAGAAAGCGGTTGTATGATTAAGATGACTAACCATAAGAGTTATATCCAAGTTGAAGAGATTTCTAATTGTTCAAGAGCTGGAGGGATAGGTGTGTACTACGAAGGTAGATATCAAAGAGGTGATATAGTGCCACAAGAAGAGAACACTAACGACAATACGATTTCAGAAGATGCCCAAAAAGAGAAACAAGACCAAGAAAAGAGCGAAGAATCAGCCGCAGAAGAAATTCCATCAGGAAAATCACAAAATCTGTTGACACACGAAGAGGCAGAACAGCGTGTAAAAGAATTTCTGAGTTTATCAATGGATAATATGCATTATGTATATGATGGGGATACTCCAGAAGGGAATTATTCAATACGTGTCTATCAATATCAAGAAGCAACAGCCGATTCCACGGAACACGAAGCTTTTTATGGTTTTTATACAGTAAATCCGCAAACTGGAGAAGTGGCTGATGCATATGCCGATTGAAAAGAAAGTAACTAAAATATTTTTATAAATAAAATAACCCTTACTAACCTACCTATCCTAATATATGGAGATATGAAAACAAAACGTGTTATGATAGTATCGGTGATAATTATGGGTAAAAAAGCAGATAAGACGAATGTCATGCGAATTTTAGATCAGAAAAAAATTGAGTACAACTATTATTCTTATGACACTAAAAAGCTGAGTGGGGTACAGGTAGCTACTTCGCTTGGAGAGGACCTTGCTAAAGTCTTTAAGACACTGGTGACCGTAGGGAAATCAAAAGAACATTATGTCTTCATGGTACCGGTTGAAAAGGAGCTTGATTTAAAGAAAGCGGCAAAAGCAGCTGGTGAAAAGTCTTTGGAAATGATTCCTCAAAAAGAGCTGTTACCTCTTACAGGATATGTTCACGGCGGGTGTTCTCCTATCGGAATGAAAAAGCAGTTCGAAACCTTCATTGACTCTACAGCAGAAAACTGTGAAACGATTTACTTTTCAGGTGGACGTGTAGGTCACCAAATACAGTTAACGTTAAGTGACTTATCAAAAGTAATTCGCTTAGGTTTAGCAGACATCACAAAAGATAGTTAAAATGTAGTTCCCTTGAGCGAAACGCACTCAGACATGAGCGTTTCGCTTTTTTAGTTCCCTTAATTACTGTCTTTTTATCTGTTAAAACAACAAAATAAAAGTAAAAATATATAAAAAATGATATTATATAGTTAATATGTGTGAAATTTACAAAAAGGCTAGAAGGAAGACAAAAATGATTAAATCAATTATTGGCGGGTTCATTTTATCTTTTATTCTTTTATTAGGATGTACAATAGCAAACGTGAATTCAGAAACAGTATTTTTTGTAGCGTTCATTATACTAGTAGGGCTAGCCATTATTATATCTGGAGCAGCTGTAAGCGGTGATCGAATGAGAGCTAATCTTTCCACAGAATCAAAAACAGACAAGAAGTGGAGAATTACAAATTCTATAAACCTTATGTTAGCTGCCACTCCAGTTCTCGGGGTATTTCTTCTCATTCATTATTTTATATAGTTTGGTTTCCAAACAACAAGCTTAGGTGAAAAATATCTCGGGATAGAACGCTTTTTATGTGAATTTAAAATCAAATGAGCCAAATTAAAGTCGCCAATGCAACAAAATTATAGAGCATCCATGGCTGTATATATAATAAGGGATAAGATTAAAATTCGATAATTATCTTAAATTTAGGTTAGAGCTTAGGACAAGTTATGTTTATTCTACATATTATGTAAATGTAAGCAGCTTACACTCACAAGTTGATAAGAATATTTTCTTAACCATGTTCTCACTTAAAGAACATGGCTTTTTTTCTGTTTGTCATATAAATTAGAAAGCCGAACTTTGTAAAATTTTTGTATAAATAATTAGAAAATATTATATTTTCTAATAAATCAATAGTACAATATATAAATGGAAGGGAGGATTAACACTACATATGTAATAGACAGCAGCCGCTTTTAAAACCGCTTATTTTATTATCTATAGATGATATTGAAATGAATTATCCAACCTTTTTTAAGCGCTCTCATTATATAAGTAATTGGTTGAACAGGTTTTATAGAAAGCAATACAATCTAGCTGTTTAAAAAGATTTGCTGGTAAATTACTTACTACTTCATGTTACAGAAGAACCAACATTAAACACTCAAAGAAAAGAGGGATCAATCATGGCTCATACCAGTGAAGCTGCAAACAACAGGCGTGTTACAAGTAATATTTTTAAAGGATCTGTTGGGAACTTAATTGAATGGTACGATTGGTACGTTTACTCTGCTTTTGCCGTCTATTTTTCATCGCAATTCTTCCCGGAAGGTGATTCAACAAGTCAGCTGCTTAACACAGCGGCAATCTTTGCCGTCGGTTTCTTAATGCGTCCAATCGGAAGTTTATTAATGGGACGCTATGCGGATCGATATGGTCGTCGGGCTGCGCTTACCTTATCTATTACCATTATGGCGAGCGGTTCTTTTATTATCGCCTGTACTCCTAGCTATGGCAGGATAGGGTTATTATCCCCTATTATTCTAGTACTAGCGCGTTTGCTGCAAGGAATCTCCTTAGGAGGAGAATACGGAACTTCTGCAACTTACCTTTCTGAAATGGCAAGCAGCGGGCGAAGAGGATTTTATTCAAGCTTTCAGTATGTGACGCTTGTTGCTGGTCAGCTGGTGGCATTAGGTGTTCAAATTATTCTGCAAAACGTTCTTAGTGAAGCAGATATGATTTCATGGGGCTGGCGTATTCCCTTTGTCATTGGAGCCATCGGAGCGCTAAGCGTTTTATGGCTGCGCCGTACAATGGATGAGTCAGAGCAATTTTCTAAAATGGACTCTGAAAGCCGTGAAAATGCAGGAACTATTAAAGCGCTTATGAAGCATCCTAAAGCAGTATTGACCGTTATTGGCTTAACACTAGGAGGAACAGTCGCTTTTTATACGTATACGACGTATTTGCAAAAATTTATGGTAAACAGTGTAGGGCTAGATAAAGGAGTGGTAAGCTGGATTAACTTCTGTGCGCTGCTTGTATTTGTTGTTATTCAGCCAATAGCAGGTATGCTATCTGATAAAATTGGACGCAGACCTCTGTTAATGAGCTTTGGTATTTTAGGAACATTACTGACTGTACCGCTTTTTCTTTTTATGAAACAAGCACATAACCCAGTCATGGCTTTTTTATTAATGACAATTGGACTTATCATTGTAACAGGTTATACATCGATTAACGCTATTGTAAAAGCTGAGCTTTTTCCAACAGAAATTCGAGCTCTTGGGGTTGGGTTACCGTATGGACTTACAGTTGCCATATTTGGAGGTACTGCAGAATTTATCGCCCTATGGCTGAAAAGTATCGGCCATGAATCACTTTTCTTTTTCTATGTAGCAGGGTGTATTGCCATCAGCTTTCTTGTTTATTGGCGTATGGGAGAATCCTCTAAAGATTCATACATAGAATCTGAGCTCAAGAAAGAGGACAAAGGAGACAATGTACCGCCAAATAATATCAGTTTTTAATTTTGGTTAAATAAATAATCGTTTGATAACATAAAAAAGGACGGGCTTTTATAGCCAGTCCTTTTCTAGTATTCCGCGCGTATATTCGTATTAAACGTACTAAGTGACTGTTCTTACTATAGAATTCTTTTTTCTATAGTTTTGCATTATGAATTTGTACACTATTTGGTGATAATAAGTCCTCGTATAATCTCATTCCAGTAATGTTTAAAACCAGGCTTTGCTTTCGTCATTATGAACACTCCTTTTTAAAATTTTTTGATTGGCTAGTTGTTATACTAAGTTTAATAAAATTACCTAAAGTTGTTATTCAACGCAGAGCGTAACTTAGTATATGAATTTGTACGACTAAAGAATGAAGAACAAAATAATTAGAGGCATATAAAAAGATCAGCCACATAATAAAAGGATTATTTTGTGATATAACGAAATAAAGAGTATATACATCAGAAATAGAGAGAGGGTAAACTCCGTGAATACTTTATATTCCTTTTTTGCGAACCCAGTTTTAACTGCTTCTACGTTTTTAATAGAATTACAGAGCGTGTTCTTTCAACCTATTTGGAAAGAGTATAATTATGATGATTATTTTACCTACAAGGTGTATGTTCCAAGTACATATACTGGGTTAAGTAAAGTACCATTAATCGTTATGCTTCATGGATGTCAACAAGATGCAGATGATTTTGCGGCGGGTACGGAGATGAATAAACTAGCGGAAGAAAAAGGCTTTATTGTTCTCTATCCTCAAATGAATTACTTTGCTAATTCCAACGGGTGCTGGAATTGGTTTTATGAGTATAACCAGTTTCGCGGTAATGGAGAGCCAGACATAATAAAAGATATGATTGATCACATAACCGCTAAATATGCGATTGATTCTACTAATATATATCTTGCTGGTATGTCAGCTGGAGGCTTTATGGCAAATGTGATGGCTATTGCTTATCCTGATGTATTCAAAGCAGTAGGCATTCATTCAGCAGGCAGTAATGCGTATGCTGTAGACCTCATCACAGCTGGAGAAGTCATGCTATACGGCTCTTTAAATCCTGAACTTGACGGTGATGAAGCTTATAAAAAAATGGGACCTTATGCACGGCCTGTTCCTATCATTACGTTTCATGGCCAATCAGATACAACAGTCAATCCAATTAATGCGTCTACATTAATTCAGCAGTGGACTTATACATATAAGAATTTCGGTATAAACCTACATGAAAATGCTGCTTTTTATACGTCACAAGACAACGGAAATCATTATAGCTACATAATGTCTGACTACATAGATGCAGAAAATAAAATCTGGATGAAAAAAATTATGGTAGAGGATATGGGGCATGCATGGTCAGGAGGAAATAACGATGGATCAGACACTGATTCAAAAGGTCCTAATGCTTCAAAAATGATGTGGGACTTTTTTGAAGCACAGAATGATTAAATAGAGTATGAACGCGCGATCAAGATGTACTGCTAAATAACATCAGCCTTCATTTTTTTGAAACAAATAATTGTCTACCAACAGAAAAAAAGGATCTTATCGAAAGATCCTTTTTCTGTTATCAACGAACATTTTTTAACAAGTAGCTTCAAACCGATTTAACAATACATCGAGATCCTGACTGATTTTAATCGTATTACTACTTGTAAACCCTTCTTCTAGGGCAATCATCATCATCATTTTTCGTATAAATTCTATCTTTATCAGCAGTAGTCTACATTTGAAACACATTAAGTTTCCTCCACTTGCCACGTCATTTTAAAGGCTTAAATTGTTAAATTATTTATGTAAAAATGGTTCCAATCTAAAAATAGAACCTAAAAAATATAGTAACAAATAGATAGTGTCGAAGTCTGTCATATTTTGAATTCAGATATTTTCATTTAAAAAGAATTAGCTCTTAAACGTTTTACTGGAAGCTATGCTATGTCTTAATTGTGATTGTTCCACCGGTTGTAAATAACTCACAGAGCAATAGAGCTTATCCGTTTTTTTGGATATAGGCATAATCCGATTACATTTAGGCATGTTAACATAAGAAAGGAGAATTTACTAATATGCCCAACGTCATCAGAATTCTTCAATTGTTTCTTCCGTGGATTTCCCTTGTTTTTATGCCAAAAAAATCAATGAGAACCTATTTTCCCGCTTCTCTATTTGCCTCATCTTTAGTAATTGGAATGTGCTCATTAGCTATTCCTTACAAGTGGTGGAGTGTAAAAGGAGGGTGGAAAGGAAAAATTTTAAACGATAGCAGCTTTATTTTTTGGCCCCTTTTTGATAGGGACACTATGGATCTTTCATTTTACGTTTGGCAGCTTTAAGAGATTTTTTTTCGTTAATTTACTTATGGATTCACTATTTGCTTTTCCGCTAAGCTACTTGTATCAAAAATTGGACTTATTTAAGTTAGTTAACTTTAAGCCAAAACATATCTTTTTTTCGTTTATTAGTTTCTGCTTAACTATTTATGGCTATCAGGCACTGACAAATAAAGATAAATGATAGGTGAGGGCCGTTTCTAACCGCTATAGCCTTTGTAAAAAGCGCAACAAAAAAGCGTCTGTTAAGACGCTTTATATATAATACATATACTGCTCTTCTTTATTAACATTTGTTGTTTCATGGATTATTTCTTCCGGGATATTGGACGTCCGATTAGTAAAAAGCATAAACAAAGCAATAATTGATGCCGCAAAACCTAAAGTAACAATCACAATAAATCCCTCCCTTTAGAATATATATTCTACTTTTATCTTCATTTTCCTATATTTATTATATACCCTTATTTTATTTTCTCAACACATAGAATAAAAAGAGTAGGGCATCTCCTCAATATCTCCCTCAAAATAAATATAATCAAGGGAGCTTAAAACTCTCATTTTCCCTAAAAAAGTAGGAATCTATAAATTTTTTTCGTATGGGGGACATAAATCATTAACATTATTAATCGTTGAGATAACTTTTTTGTATTGTACGAATGAAAGAAATTTATATATATTAAAAATACAAAATATTCATTAAATTATATGATACTTTGGTTTTGAGCCGAAAAGAGAAAAGCTGCTGCTTTAAAGGCAACAAGTTTAAGGAAGTTACAAGCGATATAAAAAGTTATAGAAATAGATGCATCTAGAATTCTTTTTGCTCAAATATTCACAGAGTTTTCATTTGTAAAAAAGACTGAAAATTTTGATAATAATTTCACTTTTATTAAGGGGGACTTTTTATGACAACAACGGTATTAAATGTATCAACTTATTCTTTTTATCTTAACGGTGAGTGGAAAGAAAGTAAATCAGGGCAGACAATTGACATTGTTTCTCCATACCGTCATGACGTGATTGGAAAAGTGCAGGCTATCACAAAAGAAGAGGTCGATGAAGCAGTACATGCCGCGCAAAAAGCTCAGAAAGGGTGGGCAGAAATTTCTCTGCAAGAACGTGCCAAGTATTTATACAACTGGGCGGATGAGCTGGTAAGAATGCAGAGTGAAATTGCCGAAATTATTATGAAGGAAGTTGGAAAAAGCTTAAAAGATGCAAGGAATGAAGTAGTGCGCACAGCAGATTTCATTCGCTATACAGTTGAAGAAGCCCTTCATATGAACGGAGAAAGCATGAAGGGAGATAGTTTTCCTGGCGGTTCTAAGTCTAAAGTTGCTATTGTTGAACGCGTGCCTTTAGGGGTTGTACTCGCAATTCCTCCTTTTAATTATCCGGTAAATTTAGCAGCTGCTAAACTGGCGCCTGCGCTTATTTCAGGAAATGCAGTTATCTTCAAACCCGCAACGCAAGGAGCGATCAGCGGTATTAAGATGATTGAAGCTCTTCATCAAGCAGGTATTCCACAAGGTCTTGTAAACGTCGTAACGGGCCGCGGATCTGTTATTGGGGATTATTTAGTTGAACATAAAGGCATTAACATGATTTCATTTACCGGGGGAACAAATACGGGTACTCAATTAGCTAAAAAGGCAGGCATGATTCCTCTTGTACTAGAACTTGGAGGAAAAGACCCGGGTATTGTATGTGAAGATGCAGATTTACAAGAAGCAGCAAAACATATTATAAGCGGAGCATTTTCTTATTCCGGTCAGCGCTGTACAGCTATTAAACGTGTACTTGTGCATGAAAAAGTGGCAAACGAGCTCGTAAATATTTTAAAAGAAGAAGTACATAAACTATCAGTCGGTTCTCCTGAAGATGGATGTACGATCGTTCCATTAATTGATAGCAAAGCAGCGGACTTTATTCAGATTTTAATTGCAGATGCACTAGGAAAAGGTGCAACAGTTGTGACTGGAAACAAGCGTGAAGGAAACCTTATCTATCCTACGCTTTTAGATGACGTGAATGATACTATGCGCGTGGCATGGGAAGAACCATTCGGTCCTGTGTTACCAATTATCCGCGTCGCTTCTGATCAAGAAGCCGTTGATATAGCAAACGAATCAGAATTTGGCTTACAAGCAAGTGTTTTTACAAAAGATATTAATAAAGCCTTCTCAATTGCAAATAAAATTGAAGTCGGATCCGTTCAAATCAACGGCCGCACGGAACGCGGTCCTGATCATTTTCCTTTTATCGGCGTAAAAGGATCTGGTATGGGCGCTCAAGGCATTCGTAAAAGTATTGAATCGATGACTCGTGAAAAAGTAACGGTATTAAATCTTCAATGATTGAATTCCAAGAGCTCTCCAAATCAAGCCAGTAGAGTGTAGAGAATCTCATGGAAAAAAGCCTGTGCTCCAAAAAGCACAGGCTTTTAAACGTTTTATTTACCTATCACTCGATTCCATCTTTATAGTTCTTATGCCAGTTTTTATCACCTTTATGCTCGATATCCTCAACGGTTTTTTCAAGCTCTGACATAATGAGTGTTTTCACTTGATAAATGGTATCAAAAAAAGCTTTCTCTTCATCCGGATTCGGCTTTATTTTGGCTGCTGCCGAAATATCAACATATCTGCGATGTTCAGTTGTTAATTTATCAAGCGCATCAAAAATATGAGAGGTCAGAACAGCAACCTCCTTATGATTATCAGGCAGCTTTTCTTTTAATGTTTCAATTCTCTTATCCATGTTAAAGTCCCCCTATAACGTGTTGTATTTATGTAACTTTCCCACTAATAAAAATGAATAACCTTAAATAGTAAAAAATCATGGGAATTAGCACGTGAAACAAAAGTATACTACAGGATATCATGTTAAAGTGAAAAAACGGTGAAACGAATGAGTATATTTTTCCAGAAAGGGTATGTAATAAAAGTGGTTTTTTTGGAAAAGGTAATTCCCTTAAGAAACATTGAAGCACGCAATCAACGTAAAAGTTCATCTATTTTTAATGAACAATGACCTTTTTTGACTATTTTTTTACGTTTTTATGACTTTTTTTGAGTGAATTTGATTGTTTTTGATGATTTTTCGAATAATCTGATATATAATGAAAGCGTAAACAGTAAAACATGTCGGTTGGTTAAGAAAAACATCCACAAAAATGAGATTCGTTATTACATAAAATCAGACCTCTGTTTTTATAAAAATAAATAGAATTTGAGAAAAGGAGAATGAGGATGGACATATTGGATGCAAAAGTAGTGAATACAAAGTACGGTTTAGAAACATATCTGGATGTATCAGAAAGCGTAGAAATAAAAGAAATTCATATGCCGAGTTCAGAGAACCAATCTCATAAAATTAAATTTGGAATCAAGTATTTTCTTTTAAGAGAAGGAAAGTATTACGATAGCCAAAAAGGTTATTTTTGGCTTTGTATGAATCACGATTTTAGCAGCCTTATGCTGAGTGAAACGGAAACAGAGAGTTTGTTTGCAGTTAAAAGTGAAGAAGAAAGAGAAGCAACAAAAACGCTGTTAGCAGAATGGTTTATCCAAACAAATGCGTACAAAGAAGTCATCAACGAATGTATCCATCAGATTAAAACGGAGAATATTCGTACAGAAGAAGACATTGAAGACCGAGTGGACGCTATACAATTTTTAGAAAAATTAAAGGTATTAACTGCAAAAGAGATTGAAAACGCTTCTATAGAAAATCTATATGCCCTGCAGCAAATTGGCTAGGCTATAGTTCGCGTACGCTGAAATGCAGATTGATGTACAACAATAAGGAGGAATAGTGAGATGAAATTTTTTATTGATACAGCAAACCTTGAGGATATTAAGAAAGCATACAAAGTAGGTGTTCTAGCTGGTGTGACAACCAATCCATCTTTAGTAGCAAAAGAAGGCGTAAGATTTGAAGACCGCATCGAAGAAATTCTTCAAATGGTACCGGAAGTTGAATCCGTTTCCGCTGAGGTAACGCCTGACGCACTTTCTGCTGAAGACATGATTGCTCAAGCTGAAGAACTGATTAAAATTAACGACGGAGATAAAAACATTACGATTAAGCTGCCCATGACATTAGCTGGTTTGGAAGCGACGCGCTACCTTGCTAAAAAAGGCGTAAAAACAAATGTAACCCTGATCTTTACAGTAAACCAAGCGCTTTTAGCAGCTCGTGCTGGAGCAACGTATGTTTCTCCATTTTTAGGACGTCTTGATGATATTTCAGAAGACGGAGTACAGCTGGTATCTAAAATTGCTGAGTTATTCCGCGTTCAAAACATCGACTCTCAAATTATTGCGGCATCTGTAAGACATCCGGATCATGTAACGCGTGTAGCACTTGCAGGAGCTCATATTGCCACAATTCCATACGCTGTTATTGAGCAATTAGCAAAACATCCGTTAACTGACCAAGGAATGGAAAAATTTGCAGCAGATTGGGAAAAAGCAGTTAAAGCTTAACAAAAAGTCATATCAATAAAAAAAGCTTGGGGTAAGATAGCTTATTCCAAGCTTTTTATCGTTTAACTAACTAGTTTCTTTTTACGTAAACGCTCTAAGCGTCGCTGCACGCTATTTCTCGAACGCCCGAGCAGCTGCCCAATTTCTCGCTGATTACGCTTTTCCTGATAAAACATACGCCACAATCTGGCATCTTCTTCTGCTGTCCACTTTTTATGCTCGTATTTAGGGCGCTTTACATAGTCTAGTTTTCTTTGTTCATTCATCCACGCTGGTTCTGGAACAAGCGTATTTTTAGGTATTTTAAAAAAGTTAAGGCACGATTTATTTTGTTCAGCCCACTTCCAAAAAGATTGAATGTCAATTCCCATAAATGTTCTGGTTTTGGCGATGATCATTTTGTACGGTAGATTCTCTTTATGAATCCACTTGTAAATTGTATGAACATCTACTTCAAGGCAGGCTGCTAGTTCACACGCTGTAATATGTCCTACGTGTGCTTTGGCTCCATACACTTCTAAACGGTTCAACCTTGATTCTAGCGCTTGCACACTTCGCTGTAATTTAGCTGATATGTGTGAAAGAGGTTTTACTCCGTAATACCTTAGCAAATATTCGTCTTCTTGCAGCGTCCATCTTCGCATCGCCGTTTTTCGTGTTAGTCCCAGAACTTTTATACGCGTAGCAATAGAAGAAGGACTTCTGCCTAAGGAGTGTGCCATTTCACGGTTATTCATGATATCAATATTCTCCTGCAAAAAAGCATCTTGTTCAAGCGTCCATTTTTTACGTAAAGCTGTATCCGAAGCACGAAGATTTAATCGAGTAAGCCGTTTATTAACCGATTCCTTGCTTCTATGTAAATGCTCACCCATCTTTTGAAGCGTCATAGCGCCATAGTGTTGGATAAGAAATCTATCTTCTTCTTTTGTCCATCGCTTTTGATTTTTACTCACTGTTGTCTCACTCCAATTCAAACGGAAAGCTTAAGATGAAAAAGTCGCTAGCAATCTATTTTACCAATGAGCAGTACCCATCCAGACTGATACTCACTGCGTTCTAGCCTATGTATATTTTATCATATTTCTAAACAAAAACCAAACATGTGTTCTGTTTTTGTTTTAGTAAATCTTAAAGTAAGTAGAAGATTAGCTTCTTCCTTTAATAGCAGTCAATTGTGGTAAAATTGCTATAATGGAAAGAATTTACACATAACTGACAGCTCTTATTATTACGTTGAAAGTCATATTTGTCGAAAGGGGAATTTACATGAATTTTAATTTAAAAGAAGCGATTGAAATACTTGAGCATACGCCACAAACGCTTGAAAAATTTTTGTCGGGTCTATCTGCAGGGTGGCTGCAATGTAATGAAGGAGAAGGAACTTGGAATACCTCGGAAGTAATAGAACATTTAATAGAAGCAGAAAAAAACAATTGGATACCAAGGCTAGAATTCATCCTTCAAGAAGGAAAAGGGGAAGCTTTCCCTCCGTTTGACCGCTATGCTCATTTACACAAGGAATCTGCTAGTTCTATTGAAGAAAAGCTTCTTGAATTTAACATGATAAGAATGCAGAATTTACAACAACTAAAGCTTCTAATTAAGCATGAAAAGCTTCTTGAAGTGAGAGGAGAACACCCGGAGTTTGGGGAAGTAAAAGTCAGAGAGTTGCTCTCGACTTGGGTTGCTCACGATTTAACGCATATTGCGCAAATTGTTCGAGTGATGGCAGAACGATACAGAGAAGATGTAGGACCTTGGGAAGAATACTTAGGAATACTAAAGAAATAGCAATGACAAACAGTAGCCAGCCTTTATCATTCAAGCTTGAATTAGGAAATGTACACGATTACAATAAAATGAGAATAATGAAGATTCAGGAAGGATTGCAGAGGGAACTATAAGAACATATCCCATGTTTATAACATGTAGGGTTCGTTAAGCAATTTACGAATAAAAAGAGGATTGGACTGATTAAAAATGAAAGTGAATTTTGAGAAATTTGGCGAACTAAACAATCAAGCTGTACATGCTTATACCTTATTAAATGATGAAGGCCTTAAAATCACCTGCCTTGACTATGGATGTGTGATATCAAATATTGAAATGCCGGATTCTGAAGGGAAGATTGAAAGTGTTGTATTGGGATTTGATTCAATAGAAGAATACCAAAAGTATTCTCCTTATTTCGGAGCTGTGGTCGGACGCGTAGCAGGGCGTATAGGCGGAGCAGCGTTTGAACTTAATAATGAAATCTATCGTCTAGAGAAAAATGAAGGAAACAACCATTTGCATGGCGGATCAGAAGGATTTAGTCACAAAATATGGAATGCCAAAACAATTGATGCAAGTGATCATGTAGGCGTTGAATTTACATATGTAAGTAAAGACGGAGAAGAAGGCTATCCCGGCAACCTTGAAGTGAAAGTGACGTATACATTAACGAATAAAAATGAGTTCCATATTTCTTATGAAGGAACAACAGATCAAGATACACTTATCAATTTAACAAATCATACGTATTTCAATTTAAGCGGAAATCTAAAAGAAACGGTGTTGGATCATGTTTTGAAGCTGAAAAGTAACGAATTCTTAGAGTTGAATGATGATCTTTTACCTACTGGAGAAGTGTTAAACGTCACAGATACCCCATTTGATTTTAGAGAAGGACATAGTCTCAAGGAAGGAGTGGAATCCACACATCCGCAAAATGTATTAGTGGGTAAAGGATACGATCATCCATTTCTTTTAGAAGCAGAAGCTGAAAATCAGATGTCATTATTTGATCCTGCAAGCGGCCGCAAAATAGAAGTCAAAACGGATCAGCCTTCAGTCGTTCTCTATACGGGAAATCATCTAGACGAAGAGTTCGAAATTAGAGGGGTTCACTCAGAGAAATACCTTGGCGTTTGCTTAGAAACACAAGGTTTGCCAGACGCTATTCATCATAAGCATTTTCCTTCTTGTGTATTAAAGCCCGGTGAGAAGTATAAAGCATATACTCACTATACATTTATAACTGATCGCAGCCTGTAACAAAGCGGGATGATAAAAAGGATTACAAACGAGCCTCTGCCGATTGTAATCCTTTTTTATTGTTATTTTTTCTTTTGGCTTTTTGCACGATTAGCGTCAAGCTCAGCCGCATATTCCTCTTGAGACTTTCCTTGCTTTTGACTCTCAGACTGAATCTTTTTAAATTTGTTATCGTTTAAATTTGGCATATTAGCACCTCCTTGCAGACAAGGTTATTTTGTACAAGCATTAAGGATTTATATGCTAAAAAGTTTTAATGAACTTGATTAGAAATTTCGCTTAATGCTGCACCGGCTTCATCAACATATACGTTTACTGTCGCAAGGTCGCCGATTGCACAGATTCCAACCATATTATTATTCTCCACTACAATAATGCGGCGAATTTGATGGTCAGCCATCATACGTGCACACTCATGAATATCCGTATCCGGAGAACAAGTAATTACATCTTTAGTCATGCAATCATGGCAATGCACAGTGTTGCAATCTTTTCCATCCGCCACGCAATTTAACACGATATCACGGTCTGTGATCATTCCCATTACTCGATTTTCTTGACACACCGGCACAGAACCACAATTAATATCACGCATTAATTTTGCAGCTGCTGTTATTGGGTCGTGCGGTGCACAAGCTTTCACATCTTTAGTCATAACTTCACGTACTGTAGTCATTTTTAATTCCTCCTTTTAAACATTCA
>Ga0209796_10000349_pt1 | contig 35025 bp, 21 predicted proteins | sample AgamicOrSfrz_FD_187167 | JGI IMG/M metagenome (GOLD analysis project Ga0209796, IMG submission 187167) | Agave microbial communities from Guanajuato, Mexico - Or.Sf.rz (SPAdes) (version 2) | ecosystem: Host-associated > Plants > Phyllosphere > Phylloplane/Leaf | place: Guanajuato, Mexico...
CACTTAATAGATTCATTCCTTCGTTACTTGAGGCCGTTCAGAGATCCTATCAGAGTAGGAAAGTTAGCCAAATGATCCTGCCTAGTTTAGATAAAGCACACCTTATCGCCCCACGGCATCTGGTTAGGACACAAAGCTTATTCTATTCCGAAATAGCGGATTCTATAACACAGCATTCTGCCTTTTCGAAGGCAGAGCACTCGTGGCATACACGCTATATCCGCGAGGATTCCAAGTGTTCTAATTCATCTCGTTACAGAATATATCCCAAAAAGAGAAGTAGCAAAGGTAGACATTGCCTTTTGAGGCGAAAGCCTTTCATCCCTCCCTTCTTGGTCTGCTCCTAGGATAGTCGGGTCTAGTAGGCGGCTATGCTATGACATTCAAATCGTGCAACTTTCTTTATGGGCCTCTTGTTCTTGTCTTGCTATTCTTTATTGTTGTCAGTCTGGTTCATTCGTTAATCATTCCTTCCAATCGTAGATCTCTCTTTGTCGGCAATCTGTTCATTGTCTGGTATAAGTAAGCCCCATTATTTAGGGAATTATCCTTTCCTTCTAGTCTTCCACCCCCAGTCGGCAAATCTGGCAGCCACACTTTTCTTTCCTGTCAGCGAGTCAAATCCTATTTCCTTTCTTCGATTAGGTGCTAGCCAACCATAATCATTCGGTCTAAGGCGAAATCTCGGAGTGTACTCACTCTTTCATCCGCTAAATCTTTCCTCTCATTTTTATCTTGGTCCCCGAGCGATGTAGTGGATAAAGTATAAAAGCTTATCTATTCCATGACTTCCCCCGTTTTGATTGCTTTTAAAAAATCAAGTCTAAAGGAAGAATATAGCTTCCATTCAAAATGAATTAAATTATAGGCATAAAGACGAACTCCTTCACTATTGGAACAAAGGAATTCATGGAGGGGAATTGTTAGGTAACATTTATTATTTATATAAGATGACACTTTTTACATTTCAATGGTGTTGTAGGAAAGAAAAGGGATAGATGACTGAAAATCCCACTAAGAAATCAGTCAGAGTAGGGGGAAAGATCTATCCTTCTTTGGTTCTAACACTACTGGAGTAGAGCAAGGGCATCACATATGATCCTTATCTTGTAAACCTGAAACTTGCTTACGAATCTCCACTTTTTCATCTAGGGCTCTCCCAGTCCGGCAGACTTAGACGGGCGCTCCTGGAACAAAGAAATGTTGATGTACAACCTTCCTCACTGCTTTCCATTAAGTTGGGAATGGAGCAGGCATAACATTATCAACTACAACCGCCGTATTCACTCGTGCTTTGGGCTTCTTTCACTCCGAAATCTGAGGGGAAATTTCACTGTGGGTGAAGGGAAAGGTTGTTGAAGAGGGCGTTAAGCATATGTTCTCAGCCATTGCGATCAACTCAGACCAGAGATCCTCTCTTAGACTAAAAATTTTCGTATAGGGCACAAGTTCAATGGTCACAGCTCGTGCTGTACCTGGTTTGGCAGGAAGTGCAGTAGGTTATGAAGTCCCTAAACTTCAGGTAGCAGCACACAGAGTGGAATTCTTGGGCAAAGCAGTACTTTTTCCATTATTCTAATTATATCTTAACACAAATCGAATCTCACTAAAAGTAGAGTATAAGGAACTACTAAGATTCTTAGAACCTGCCATGAATGGCCGCTTTCTTGGAACTAATTCATAGGCGCTTTCATTTAAATTAGTTAAACTGAAAACATTTTTTCTTTCTTAAAATGGAATCCAATTTTGAAAATTGGTCTTTATGGTCCGGGCGGTACACAAAAAAGGTATGACTCAGTGAGGTAGGACACAAAGAAGAGAAGTCAAAGCATCCCTACGGCTATCTATTCACTTAGCTATTACTCTTAAGTAAGTTTTGATCCACTAAAACTAAGTAGAATCCGACTAGATTGCTCAGTAAGAGGTTACGCTGAATATTCCTAGGGTCTTATTTCCAATCAGAGTTAGCGGGGAATAAAATGAAAATAAAGAGACGAGACTCTTTCAAGCTTTTTCTAAGTGAAAAAAAGATTCTTTCTCTAATCAAGTTACATTGCTTCAGCACGGGTTACCTAGTGGGGGTAAGCAAGTATGTAAATATCTGGTCTGGGTCTTCCCTCCGGCTTTCAGAGAGGTTCTTTCCTAGTCTTATCTATTTGTTCAGATTGAGAAATCACTGGTTCAGAAATGACTACGGTGATAAGAAAAACGGAATAGCGGTATGTTCTTGAGCCTGTTACCATTACCAAAATGTACACTAGATAAATGTTGCACTAACGGCGCAGAGAGGTTGCTCTTAAGACAAGACTTGACTTGGATTCACTTGTTTGGGTGGGGCGAGCGCCCTGCGATAGCTTGTGGGGTGACTCTCTCCATTCGGGAAATACCAGTGAAGCAAGCATTTTCCCCATACCAGAAGGAGTTCAGACAAGACGGCTGTTATTGAGGATCACTCGGGAAATGGTGTTAAATTGGGATTGCATGCCGGTAGTATGGTTCTGGGGATTTTTAACCCATCTTCCCTCACGCTGTGAACGAGGTCAATACCCAAAAACTCTTGAATCTTGAAAAAAAAAACTATGAACCAAAACTAGAAAAGTCAAGATGATCTTCGCCCCGGAAAAATTATATATATACTATATAATCATAATCTGATCCACAGGTAATTAACCCATAGCATATACAGGAGAAGAAAAATCTCTGTAGTTTGCAGTCCCTAGCCTTATGTTTGGGGTGGTGAAGCCGAGCGAGCAGCCCTCGAAAAGCTATATTTCAAAGCAAAGACGCTATTTTCATTCAACTGTGCTTGAAAGAGATAGGATCAGATACTCTGATATAAGGTAAGCCCCAATTCCACCATCCTCTATCAAAGATAAGATTCAATTCAGTTGGCTTTTTTTAATAAGTTTAATAAGAAGTTCTTAGTGGAATGGGATTGATGATGAACGTGGTAAGTCTTTCCACTTAAGATAAAACATCAGAAAAAGCCGGATTCTAAAAAACTCTTTAAAAACTTTTCCGCCAAAACAAGTTAAGAAAGAGTATATGGCGAAAAGCCTATTTTGCTTCCTCACAGTTTCTTTGAGAGCATCAATTATCCATGAGGGACTTTTACACAACCTACCTATTCTTCAATAATTGCAAACAGCCCTTATTCCACAGGCATTCCAATCCCATTTCGGATGCTCCCTCTGCTCTTAATCTTGAGAAAGCCTCGTCTTTTTCCTGCTTCCCCCCCCGAGCTTTTTTCCATACCTACTCAATAGCCATAAGGTAACTATGTTACTACGAAGCTTGCTATCAGGATCGTCTTTCTTATTTTAGAATACAGAACCATTGGAACTAGGCTTTTCGAACCTAAGACTATTTATGGCCTGAAAGCTAGAACGAAAACGATAATTTCGATCTTCTTTTCCATACAGGACAAGAGTAGACTTACTCTTACTTTATCTATATTCCTAGTCTTCGAAAACCATTAATATTCATACTAGGAAGACTATTCTTCTAGTAAAAGGAAAGATAATTAGGCCATGAACCTTCAACCCTTTCCTCTGAACGATTTATAGGATATTTGTTTAAATAACAAAAAAGATACTTCATCAAGTCATGACTCAAGCTTCATTGAGTCAAGAGAAAGCTTTTGGATATCGTGATAGTTTAAAAGAATTCTGTATAAGTTGTAAAGAATCTCCTCAATTGAGGAGAGCAAGATTCTTAATGAATTTCCTTGTCTAGAGCACCCCAGTTATTTAATGGATTCATCATTACAGTCGTATAAGATTTTGAACATGGGTTTTTTCGCTTTATTCCCGGCCTATGAAAGGTTGTCTTTTTTAAGTGATTCTCTTGGTTTTTATTCTTTTCTCGGATCTATTTCTGCCCAGTCGTTGTTTTCTTATACCAATTACGCGGCAGGTTTGCGTGTTGTGGTCAACACAACATGGCATAAATTTTTTGTGGAGGTTTTCACTTTTTTGAGGGTATGTATTGGCCTTTCTTGGTTTTGCTTTGCTTGGGGATTGGTTGTACTGTCTGGTACGGCTTTCTTCTTGGTGTGGCTGATCATGCACCAGCGAACTCATCCGACCGACTTGTTCAAGCCTTTTAATCGTTGGCTCATTTTTCATTTTTTCATTTTAATAATATTATTATATAATATGGACCACTATGACCACTATGAGCCTGGCTTTCGTAGGATTTCATTTTGTGAAAGAAAGGACCTTTCTGCATTGGTGGAGTCGTCCATGCAAATGAGACTCCTTTTACGGAGATATTAATCCCTGCTAGCGACCATGTGTTTAATGTTTAAGGCTGAAAGTCGTTGTTTGATGGTTGCTTGTTTTCTGGCGCTCGGTCTTGTTCCTAACCTTCCTGATGCAAATGCAATGCTTCTTGGTTGATATGATGTTGTTTGGGGTAAGCAAACGTTATAAGAGTAGTTCGTCTTTTATTCCTTCCCCTACTATGAATTTGACTAGATATTTTTCTGTAAAAAGTTCACTTGAAAAGATGTCTTCTTATATTGTGTTATATTGACTTATATAATGGTTTGTTTGGACAGAGATAGTATATTTAGTATATCTCGATACCGATTAGCAGTTATTAAAGAAAATTACTGGTTCATACGTTCTATCTCCGCTACAGCTTTTCTTCGTAGAGAAGAAGGATATAATTGACTTTATAGAGGATACGCTACCTGATTGTTCCCATCTCTGGCTGGAGCCTAGCTCTGATCCAGATATTATTCATATGGTGTTGCCTGATAAAGAGGATGTATTGGTCTTAATGGTTTGCCTACGGCCCTAATGTTATTTCGTCTTTCTCATGGCCAAAAGATGATTACCGATTAGATAAATCTGCTTGATGACTTTTTTCACAGTCTGAAACAAATGGGGAAAGCAGCATTACGATCAAATCCAATCAGTTATAATTAATATAATTAACTGATCGCATATTGAAATCGATAGAAAGGTACGGTACGAGACAGAGTCTTTTTTATACTAATAAAAAATATAAGTATAATAACACATATAAAGGACTTTAGCAACGAAAGCGCCTAAACGCCCTGAAATCAAAGTAAGGTTAAGGTTTCGCCTTTTCCCTTAACCTTAGAAGCAGCTGCTTTATATTTAGAAAAGACTTTAAAAAACTTGTAGTCAAGTCATCTATCTCGCTACCTATTCCTTTTTGAATATTTGAATAAGTTTTTGGGGATAGGATAAACACTCTATAAAGAGTCTACTTCAAGGCTGCAGGGAAGACTACGCTCTGCAGGTGGGCATTACTATTCTATTCAGCATGTCAAGACGTTTTTATATACAGAGATATGCCCATCAGATGAAAGTTTTTCACATGTAGGTTCTTCCTCAAGATGTTGAAGTCCATTTAGAGGGTAGCTAGGAATTGATTCATCTTACGATTTGTTAACAAATTGAAAAGCAAGGCTACGAACCTCATAGTGCTAAAGTCCTTCCCTTACTCATTTTAAATCGAGGCAGAATAAAAAGAAATGAAATGGGAATTAGGGTAATTCAATATCTTCCCTCAAGGTCTATTTTTTCCAATCATTCCCTTTCTCTTCCTTTTCTCAAGAAGATTCTTCAGCAGATTAGAGGGCATATATACCAGGTCTTCTATGCTCATCTTCAGAGATGTCCAATCGGTCCTTTAGACAAAAGAGAAATTTGTCTTATTCTTATGGGCATTGGCAAAAAAGGAAAGGTAAGACAGATCCGGTAATGTAAGACAATGTATAAGACAGCACATCAAACTCGATCTTGGTAGGCTTAGCGCTCCAACTCCAAGGCCATCGGTCGAAAGCACAAGTCAATCTTGTATCAGTCTCAGTCCATTGGCAAAAAAAGATGATTGGAATACCAACTGGCAGCGCTCAATCCATTCCCCGTAGCGAGGACAGAGGAATGGAAGAATTACCTTCCAAGTCATAGGGACTCTACCCATTTTTTATCTTATTCCCATGGGTTGATATCCTTCGCTCTCCGGACTTCTTCCTTCTAGGGGCATAAACTTCTGTAAATAAAATAGAAAGAAAAACTCACGAAGAAAGCACCGGTAAGGTTGTACCTAAGCTTAAGGGCTGGCTGGCCTTTACTGAATCTAATTCCCTCTGCGAGCTACCAGATCTAATGCACCATTCCATTCTTCGGCCTATTACGAACAGTTTCGATGTACCAGATCGTCTTGTCTTTCATCAAGATTCGGCAGGAGCTTTGATTTGAGCTCTTATTCCTTTTATTTCAATGGGAGCTGGGTCTTATGTCACCTCTCTTCTTCTTGTGAGCATGAAACCATCAAGAGTCAAAGCTGAGACAAGGCTAATCGCTAATCGTGATTACTATTCACTTGCAACTCAAATTCATTTTTAAGGGCGCAAGCCGCAGACAGAAACCTATTTTATTAAAAAAATATCGTTCATATCCCATCCCATGGGATACTTCACTAGCTACTAGCTACAGTTTATGTTGAGGAAGTGAAAACTAACTCGACTTTACAGTCGAGAACTACTTATCATTCGTAGCTGCACCCGCAAGCCACTCACTAGCAAGACAAAAGTCAGTTCATATCAAAAAAGAAAATTGATTGCGATATAAACAAAGATTTGGTTGTTTATCCGTGTGATCGGTACTTTTTGTCACTTGACTCTAAAGTCAGAATCTGCTGTAGTAGCAATAAAACAATCAAAAATGAAAGACTGATTTAGTAAGGATGAAGAGCATTGCTTTAAATAAAGCGCAACTGCTAACCACTCCGACCCCCGACTTAAGGCCAAGCCTTATAAGTTACCTGGTTAAAAAGAAAAAGTAGACAAAAGTCCTCCTACTGACAAATGACAAACGGATCCAGGTAGCTCAGATCTAGCTAGGTTAGACGGTTCGGTCTTAGATGGTTTGTTTGATGTAGTGTGTTAGGGATAGCTGAACAGAGCAGAACGACTTCTCGCTGTGTTAGTATACATTGAAAGGGAAATAAAGAAGTCCCTCAAGCTTTGAAGAAAGAACAAAGACAAGGATTATACCTATAGGAGAATCCTGACTAGTCTCATCGACTACTCGAAACTCAACTCATAACGGAGAAAGAAATTCTAGGGTGTAGTAGAATAGTTTAGACAAGAAGCGGCCTATATAATATATAATATTAATATATATAGTTCTGCCATATGAGAATTGTATTCCACCTAATTTACAGTAAGGGATAGGATAGCAGTCAAGCGAAGCAAGAACAAGTTCCATTAGGAATTCCAGCCAGTGGGAGCAATTCATATATTTTATTTTCATTTCCTCTTTTAGTTGAGAAAACAAAGCCTTCTTGACCTATCTATTGATTTTCCACTCCTAAAGGAAGCTAGCAAGTGAAAACAGTTGTTTGAGTGTGAGTGCGAGGGTAATCCCTTTTCTCGTAAAGTGCCATTTCCCGTTCTTTAGCTTGGTTTAGAGAATGGTATTTTCAATCTAGTATTGAACGAAACCTTACCATTACCACCTTTAGATCCTAAAATTGGAGATTCGCTTACACAAGGAAAGAAAAGCTCCAACAAACCTAGCTTAAAAAACTAAATACTTAATGAAAACTTGCCTGATCTGAGAGAGATCAAAGGACTTTCCTTACTTTGAGAAGGAGAGAGACTCCTTTTTCTTTTTGAAAGATTGCATTTTACCCGGCTTTCTCACTTTCACTTGCTGGCTTATGAAAAGCTGGATCGCCATGCAAGAATTAGGAAGCGATAAGGCATTTTGAATTGTTGGAAAGGCTATAACTAAGGAAATTTATACCTAAAGTCAAAAGGCTTAGGTCGAGAAGGAATCCAATTAGGGCTTTCCTAAGTCTATATTGCTCCTGGGGCGGATGGGATTGATTGATTCTAAACCCGCTTCGACGTCTTCCCACAGATCTGGCCTTTTAGGGGTGCCATTAAGGCAATGAAATAGGTTTTTTTGTACGAGGAAGAAAAAGAAGAGGCATATGCAAGAACTGGTTGCACGAAAGTCATCGGAATAGGAAGCCGAATCTGCTCCTCTATGTGCGTCATGTCGGCATTTCCCCTCTTAGCATACGAACTTCACTGATGCCTACTGACCGGATCGGGCACGAAGGAGGAAGGAACAATGGGAGAGAGGCGAAGCTTTTGTCCCGCTCTGGATCTGTGCCGTTCCGATCTCAATCTCAGCCTGTGTTCCCACATAGTCTTTCGTCATTCTATGACATTCCTACTAAGGAATTTAGGAATGAGTGTCATTTGCACGTGTTCAAAAAAAGATAAAAAGCATTAACGCTGCTTTGAGTGCGCAATTGAGACGGCAGCATTCGAATCAGCGGCGAGAGAGGGAGCCAACGCACTGGCAACTGGCAGGGGAGCTGTATGGAAAGCGAGGCTCCACACACCTCTCCGTTGGGCTTTAGGAATCGAAAGCGGACCAAGCTCGCACACAAGCCTGCTACCAAGCAGAAGCAAAAAAAGGAAGAGGTGACAGCAATCCTAGGCGGAGGGAATAGAACAAGAGAGCTAACACGTACTACCAATAAGAGATAAGAGAATTATACTTTCGCTAGCGCTAGGGCGCCATCCTTGGCATTGGCAACGCAGAAGACAGTTCCTTAAGTGCATTAGACCTGGAAAACTCGACCAGAGGTGCTTTAAAGTCAAAGTTTCTCGGTGCCTTATTTATGGCTATTAGATCCTAAATTAAGGTATGATTCAATCGTAACATATTCATTTATGAAATTAGAAAGCTTTAGTATGAAGTATACCCTTTTTTAAGTTAAATACGATTCACAGTCAAGTCAGTAGCTATCCGATAAGTAAGTATTGAAGTCCTCATATCTAAAGTTAGGCAAAAGTGCGCCCTTTATACCTAAGATAATCAACCCGCATCGCCCCTTTCAAACAGACGATTCCTTGCATCAAGAGCAAACAGAGAAATGACTCTTAGACTGACTAATGCTTCTACTATACCGTTACAGATATGCTTTCCTTTACATTGGTAGTTGATCTTGACGCTTTCATGTTCCAAATTTCGTTTTAGAAAGCAACCTAGGGCACTTAAGTCAGGATGTTATAAAACAACCTATGAGGAATAGGAAGAGAATCATCTTTCACTGGATTCTAAGGTAAAGATAAAGAAAACATTTATCTCCGCGCAGAGAGATAGATCAAGACTAAAAGCTTCAATCTCTATTAATCTATTAAATATGATACCACCTTCCTTCCCACTTGAAATTGATTCAACAAAAGCTTACTTCCCAGCTGCCCATTCGTTCACAGTCGATTCAACTTAAGCCGTTATTGATCACATGTTTTGTGAGCATTCAACCATGAGATTCTTTCTTTTGTTCACATCATATCTTTCCCTCTAGGCTGGGATATAATGGAAATTATTCAGCCTGGGTCAGTTGGGATTGGGATTCTTAGTTCTTTTAGATTTGATTTAGCTTCTCATCTCTCTTTCTTGTGATTGGATTGCTCTAAACTCTATCTTTGTCGATGCTCGTGCAGCTCCAGGACTGCTTCCTTCTTTTCCTAGCTCCGAACCTTGCCTTGCTAACGAGCTTTTGATATCCCTTCTTCCGGTTATTCTGCCTCTCTCTAAGTGAATTTCTGATTCAATCTATTCCCATTTTCACCCTCGAAGGAGTTCTTGCCCTAATGTAACTTCCTTTTCCTTCGCTATCCTTGGGGTACTAAATTGAGAGTTATCCCCTAGCCCTAGCCTATGAATAATGAATATTCCCATAGCTCTATGCCTACAGCGAAAATGAGTTAGGAGCTTGAGTGAAGACCTGAAATTTCCTTATTAAGAGAGTCTAAGATAAGGGCAAAGACAAGTCCTCCCATTACTGGAAGCGGCTCAAAGCCTAGTAGAAAAGGCTCGTTGAGCCCAGCTCTGATCCCACTTGAAATCGAGTTCATACCATACCTGGCCGTCGGGGAGGAAGTGAACGAATCTGGTCTTTGAAGGAGAAGGACTAAGCGCAGTTGGACTTAGGGTAGTACTCTTTAGGGCCTGCAGTCACTTCAGGGGTTCGCTTTGCAGATGTTGAAGGAAGAAGGTTGACTTTGACTCTTGAATTTGGCATTTGGGAAGGTTTCGTATAGAAGGAAGTAGTAGATCAAGGTAAGCTTTAGAGCTTTCAATGACAGAATTTCTATGTAGCCATCATCCCTCTTCAAGCTGTTGAATATAGATAGGAGATCCACTTCAAGTAATACGCTTTCCTTCTAATGCCAGTCAATCCATGGTAGAGCAAAGCATTCAAGATATACCATGCGGATACTCTAGCTCAAGTCTTTCTATTGGATTATTGGATGTATATCTAAGGGCCTACAACCGGGATTGGGACTCAAAAAAGATATGAGACCTCGTAATGAGCTAATTGTAATGAGCTAATTCCGTATACCCGTATAAAAATAAAGAAGTATGAGACTTTAGCATAGAACCAGTACTCCTACACTCATAAATCCTGGCTATTGATTTTTTGAAAAAATAGAAAGAAACTTCACGGATTGACTGAAAAAGGGGCAAATAGAATGGAAGGAGAAATCGGCAATCTAGACAAATAAGCGAGGGAAGGGAACTTTGTCTCTAGTGGACTTCTATATACTATATATATAATATATAAAAGGATAACCTTGCAAGTTTTCCTTAGTAACTCAAAAAGAGAAGATCCATGAAAGGGCTTTATTCAATAGTCCTACCTAAAGAAAGGGTAAGCGGGCAGACAGGATGCTATCCCTCCCTAGGATAGAAGTAAAGACTTCCAAAGATTAAGAGAAGATTTACAAAGAAACCAAGGAGTGTCAAAAATCAAACCCCTACACATAAGGGAATCTTCTTAATTAGGAGTAAATCACCCCGAGAATCTCTCATACCATGGTTGTTCCATAGTAGCTCAATAAAAGTCCTATCTGGAAGAGAGAAAATGAGCGAAGAAGTTTCGATTAGTACATGAGGCTATCCCTTTGTCTAGTGGGAACACACATCAAAAATGAACCATCCAATTCCAATTGAGAACCAATACCCTTTGGCAGCTACATCTCAAGCTTCTATCCCTAATCAAAGACTCTATAAAAAAGAAAAAAGGAGGGAAGTCCACCGGCTCAGGACTCCCTTCATCTTCATCAAAGAAGCTTCAAATTCACTCATGGTACCAGTACCAGACATATAAAGCAAATAACCGGGAGCACATAAGTTTGAATCAGAGTGTAATCCTTGGATAAAGAGTTTGGCTTTTGATTCCTTACTGAGTCTTTCAGCTGGTGAACTCCTTTGGCTGGGTCGCGGATTCCCCAGTCTCTTTCAAGTAAGATAGCCTTCTGTCATAGCACTGTTAAATAGGCAGTGAGAGTCCACCATTGCTAAAACAAGAGAAAGATTCGTTATCTACGGTGCTCCCCACCGCTTTCTCTACCCGCGTCTCAAGACAAGACAAGTTTTCGGTGTTTAGCAAACATCCCGGAGTTGACTCAGACGCATTAACCGAAGGAGCGGCGAAAGTAGCAGCAGCGTCTAGATCTGTATCTCCTCCTACTCGTACTCGGTCTTACCCATCGTGCCCCCCGACGACCTTAGAAAATATCGGAACGCGGACAGAAAGCTATCTTTTTGCTTCCTCGGAGCTTCAGCGAGGAAGCGCGGTGACAGCGTTTAAGCAGACCTGTTTGAGCATGGGTAGTGACCCGACTACTACAAAACTACTACAAAGGACAATAACGAAAGAAAGATTTTCGATACCTTTTTCGCCTGACAGTCTCTCCCACCCTGCCGGTGGCTTCAACACTTTAGGGTCTTGCCTGATGATACATGTGGCGAGTAACCTTTTCTTTGGTAAGTACAGCTATCTTCTTTCCCTGTTCGGCTGCTTGGTTAGTATAGTATGCCTTTTCTCTCAGTCTTTCTAAGCATCAGAGATCCAGTCGGGTCTCGCACTCCCATCCTCATCCTGTTGTGTGGTACAACAAATCAATCACAAAAAAAGAACTGAAACTCCGATACATTATACTAGAATATGTTCCATCTTTACTTAAAAAGATGTTTCAACCTGAAGAATAAATTTAGGAAAGAAAGCAATATTAAGAGCAATCAACGGCACCATCTTATTTAGAGACCGCTCTCTCCTCTCCGGCTCTAAACTCTAAATAAGGATAGGGTCAAAGTACGGATTGTTCGAACGAAAAAGACGTTTAGAAAGTTTCACCTTGGCATTATAGGATTGTCAGATGATACCTGAGGTTACGAGTTACATACTTCAAAAAAGTGGAAAGCCTTGATATACAGTAATTTTTCCCTGTGGGAATCTTACTGTATAGTTATAGTATTCTCTTTTTGGGGACCTTTCTTTGAACGTTAGATCTGGTGAATTCTTTAGCCCAGACGAAGGCTAATGCTACTAGTGCCTACGAAGATGGGAGGAAAGGCGTCTATTTTCGACAAGTGTGTTTCAATTTCTCAATTTCCATCCATAGTAAATTGAATCGACGTAACTCTGGCTGATTTGGCCCTATCTTTTGATATTAAGACAGCTTATGGAGCAGTTGATGCTCGAGAGACCTGTGTTTGATGCTCTTGATTAATAAAGCAGATCGCTCACTCCCTTTAACATCTATAGCAGCTCAAGTTCGGAAAAAGAAAAGGACTTAGCTTGAAACGGGATTAAGTTGAATTAATCATTTCAACAGCATCTACACGAACGGCTTTGCGAAAAAAAAAAATAGCTCAATCAAACTCACTAAAGGCCTTCGCCCTTGAAAACGACTCTAGTATCACATTTCGAAACGAGTAAGCCTTAATTAAAACTACCATCTGCATCTATACGCTTTGCTTAAAAAAAGCCCTTTGTAGAAGATTAGCATAGAAAACCTAGCCTGCGGAAACTAGCTAACAAGGTCATTTTCATCCACAGCTTTTGCATTATACCCGGGAACTATAAGCATATCAAAAAAGGTCTCTTTAGCCTAACCCAGATATAGATATGATAATCTATTTATATTCAAGTTCAAGCTGGGGTCATCCGGAGACCGGATGCTTAAATAAAATAAGAACTCAGTTAGGTTTATCAAGCAACCACCTTACTACCTGTAAGTAGTAGTGAAAAAGCATTCACAACTCCTTCCTTTGGAAACCGGATACACAGATAAGGAAAGAAAGGAATTGACCGAGTGGTTGACACAATTTTTTGTAAAATTTCAATACCCGAGTCGTAAGCATATTCTAAAGCAATGAGCCAGGGTTCTGATATGGTATCCGCCATTGCCATCAACCTTAGACTCGCAATTGAATTGGGCAGCCATAAACCGCAGGAACGAATGGCAAGCAGTCCCACGGAGCGCAAGTACTTAATCATAGCTCACCCTCCTAGGCTCAGACCTATCCCTATGCGGAATCCCACATCCATATCCATGAAAGAAAGATTTGAATGGGATAGAAAGACCTTTCGAGTCAACTATTGGGAGGCCTTAGATGGCTCTATGGCCATGAGACTAGTGCAATCGACCAAGTAATCCACTGATAAAAGAGCATTCCTGCCCAAGAGCCAATAACATACATGGCCGAGAGGGCCCCTTTTTTTTATAACAATCGCCGATCAGATGTTAGGAATCGATTGCAGCGAGAAGCAGGAGCTCCGGTCCGGGAGTCATAATCTTATCCCATCTGTCTCTTAGTTGAATCCCCATATTTAGGAGTTAAGCTTAATTACCAACGATTGCCTTAAAGTCATCCTCCCAGCCATGGAGAGAAGCTTGAATTTCCACTCGTGAGACGGAGAGAGACTAGGAATGACTAAGTGACAAAGATTGAGGTTGCTTGCAAGGCCAGAAAAGGCTAGCTGGTACTAAGTGCCTATCCATGATAGCTATCGGATTGGTATGGAAGATATAACTACGAAGGTAGTGGCAGAGATCAAGGTGCGGAAGGAATGCTTGCTGGCTTTATAACAAAGCTCTTCCGATTCCACCCTTGCTTTGGTTGATGATGAAAACCTTACTCCCTAACCATACCGGCTCTCTTTAAGAAGTAAGCAAGTCTTCGACCTCAAGCTAGCTTTTTCATTTCACTTTTACCTGTTTTGACATTTTCAAGGAAGAGTTCTTTCTTAATGCCTTTGGTCTTTCTTCATTTAGTAATGATCGAGAAAAAGCAAGGCCCAATATAAATTATAAATTAGCCCGTGAGAGGTTCTAATCATATTCTGTGTAGACCGACTCGCGAAGCCGGTCAACGTTTGGTCTAAGAGACTTGATGACTGTTGAATAAAGCTAGAACGAGAATTCTCTTTTCAGAGGAGTCGACTCATGTACTGGCACTTGGCTAATGAGATAAGGTAGTTGGCTTACTTGCTTGTTAGAGAGAATGGGATGCTTACCCCGCATTCAACCTTTCTAAGCGTTAAGGCAATGGGAAGAGAGCCAGAATACCTATTCACTCCTAGATAGCTTGAGCAGGCTGTTTAAGCCTGCTATATTCATTTGCTCTGTAAGCGATGCGATGTCACACCATCCTTAAGGGTGAAAGAAAGTTAGACGGCCTTGATATCGTAATCTTTTGTTTATGCAATTTCCTAGCACTTAGAGCAGACAACTAAAAGACCAAAGAGCTTCAAACCTTGAAATCAGCCTTGTATAATAGAGCTAGCAAAGCTAATAAGGTCTTTTAGAGGTTAGAGGTGTAAAGTCAAAGCCAGAGAAAAGAGGACGTAACATAACCTTTTGAGACAAACTCACTAAGTAAGGCTTTCCATTATTTGTTATTTGTGAGGTCTCGCTTGGAGCACAGACAAACGAACTAAGCTAGAGACATTTCACTTGCTGCGGCCACCTAGATTAGGCCTGAGCAGCTAAGCCGCGATTGCTGGGACTAAGAGGTCAGAATCCACCTAGTTCTCCTAGTTCTGAGTAGCGACTGCTTAGTCTGCAATTCCTTGATGGAAATGCCACTTGACTTGCTCTTTGGACTTTTTTCCAGACTGGTAGTTGTGTGCGGGGTGAAAGGACGATAACCTGCTGGCATCGATACCGCCTTTAGGGACTGACTTCGTAATTAGCTGTCATCACTCTATGGGCTATCCCGCTTGAGCGATTCCTTACCACTCTTACGCTTTGGAGATTAAGGAACTTCTGAAGATGATTTTTTCTTTTTCAGAGGTCAGCTAGGAAAGGGGCTTCGCGCTTACCAAGCGCGAAGGAAAGGGCCTTCGCCACTTGAGCCGTATGCGGGGGAAAGCTAGTAGGAGCCATCCCATCCCAATAGCGTATATTTGGAGCTCAATATGAAATCCTATTTTCTTGCAAGACCCGTTCGGATAAGGGAACCCTCCAGAGATTGCTTCGAAGTAAGATCCTTGCGTTGACCCTTTCCTGAACCAGAACCGGGGGAGGATGAAATGTCCCATCAATAAAGTGAGGGAATGGAAAGCCCTTTTGAAAGAAATAAGCCCCTCTCTGATAAGGAAGGAAATAAAGTAATAATCAAGTAATAAGTAATAAATACGAGGGGATTCGTACTAATAGGGCTTATTCTGCTATAGGAGCCGTTATGTAGGATCTGAGAACAAGAAAGCAGACATGCACACGAAAAGACTTGATCGAGTAAGGTAAGGCTTGACTGAATTAATCCTATCGCGTTGACCCTTACTCAACTAAGGGGTTAGACATGCCTTGTTTCAAGTTTTAATGTAATGCGCCAAATCCATTTACAGTCCCAGCCACTCGAGAGAGGAGCGAAGTAGACTAATAAGGAGAGGAGCGAAAAGCCACTCGACCTTAGCCGGGAGAGGAGCGAAGCCACTCGAACAACGTGAGAGGAGCTAAAGCCAAAAGACCGATAGGAGAACGGCAGCATATTCGACCATTGATCGGAGGGAACTGGAAGATCTTTCCTATGAAGGTGGGAATGAAAGGAATGCACCAGCTTCTGCCGATCCTCCCCCGATAGAAAATAGCCCTTTTTCCCCCTTTTCTGGAGAGTGACGAAGATGCGGAAAGAAGAGTTAGTTATCAACCGCCCGGCCCTATTTGAAATAGTTGAAAGGGGAAGTGCTTGTTCTTCTTTTAATTGAAGTAGAGGGGATGTATATCGTAATGTATATTTATTGGCTCTAATCCTCTTTCATGGGACACCAAGAAAGAAAGCAAGACTTCTGCTTTCGATAACTAAGATTTACTGCTTCAACCCGGTATTCTACGATCTTTTTTGGGTCAATGTCTACGTTTGCTGTAGGTGCTTCACTCACTTTTGGCTCACTCGATCTGACTCCCACTATGGAGGAAGATTCTGTCTTACTTAATATACCATCGCTTCTTCCTGAAAAGCTTCATTGGCATGAACCAAGGGCAGGATCAGGATTCAAAAAGAAACTCGCACAGATGATGGGAATGCAAGCAAAGGCAATTGACCCATACGTGAAAGAAAAGGGTGAGGGGCACGTCTGGGGATTTGTTACTCACTTTCATTCAATTGCACTCTAATGATGAAGCAGGGATGGATATGATGGCTTTAGCAATCTACGGGCTGGTGATTTTCCCTAAAGCTGACGGATATGTGGATGGTCGGGTTATATATATATTATATCAGCTCAAGCATGGAGTCAATCCCATACCTGTTTTCCTTGCAGAACTGAGGAATAAGAGCTTATTCTACTCGAGTTCGCCACAGAACCCATCTAACGAACCGAAGCCAAGGCCCAAGTTCAACCTTCACCACGTGAACGCTACAAGCTAGTCTCATCCTTATGCCCTATCCTTTATATCTATATGTTGATTGATGCCCTCAGGTTCCTTCTCTTCTTTTAAGGACAGACGCAAGAAGCGCAACACTTAAGGAGATTGCTTAGGCTTCTTTCCCTAAAAAAGAAGTGAGGAAGTGACTCCGCTAAGGCCCGGCCGGCCTTTCTTTTCGTTGCTTTAACGCCTGCGAAATCAGTCCAAACGAAAGGGATGCGTGAAAAAGAAGAGAATCTAGTGAAAGCAGAACCAGCGCTTAAGAAAGAGTAGGAAAAGTTGGCACGTCTTTAACTTGGCTACGAAACTAGGCTATTCTTCCCCTCTCGAAAGAAAATGCTTTCATCTAAGATCTCCCCTGAGCCTGCTAACTCAACTCTTCTTTCTTAGCAATGATCTGTTATCAATGAATTTCTTCCTTACCGTCGGAGGGAACCCTGCAGTTTTCGGGGCATCTTTCGCTTGACTTTTGTGTTGCGAGTGTATGCGTCCACCACGGTCAGGGCTATCACAGGTATCTTGTACCTAGTTAAGGTGCAGCTTTCTTTGGTGAAGATTCGTCACTAGACTGGAAATAACCCTATGACTGACCTAGCAACAATTTGATGTTGATTCGGGAAAAGCAGAATCAAGGGATAAAAAGGATGATCCTTTTGTTCAGGAGAAACTTGATATGTTAGTTCGGAACTAACTGGATATGCTGATGAGGTTGTTTACAATGCTTCGAGAGAGGTCGGTACGGAAAGAATTGAGTGATTCACCTAACACTTCAAAGCGTTACCGGTTGTGCTTCTTTAGAGGGAAGCAAGCGCGCCAAGCGTCAATTCAATACCCGTCCTCATCTACTTTTGGAAAAAAGGAAAACTGGGTTAAAAAGAAAATCGTCAAAGGCATAGTAGGGGAAGCACCATAAGTTTGTTCTTCCTCATCAACCGTCTCGGTTCGAGGTTTTTTTCCTTCGAGTAAGGTCCACTCCTTTCATAAAACAAGGTCAAAATGACTGGCTTTCGCCTTCGCTCCTTTGAGCGGTGCTTCTCCTGTCGACTCATATCAAGTAGAACCAATCCGTTTTGTTCCACTTTGAAGCATGACCGGCACCGGTGCTGCTGCAACGGCCATCAACGGCAACAAGTGGCATCATCGGATGAAGACTTCTGCTTTAGGTGAAAAAGGGTGCAGATGCGTCTTCGGATTTGGCTTTAGCTGAGACTGATCTTTCTCTAGTGACATCTGAAAGAGTTAAAGTGAAACAGGCGCACTCACTGAAGGAAGCCTTCCGACCACCAGTCCTATTCCGCTGGTTCGGATTGGGAAAGACCGGCCCGTCACTCTGGTTCTTAGGTAGGATGCCTACCTATGCTATGTATGATTCATCTTCTTCTTCTTATGCGTCTTCGGTGGGTGATTTAACGTATTCGGCGTCTTAAACATATAAACTATGTACTCGAATGTTTACTTATCCCATCCACCACCCTTCTCGGGATTTGAGAAACTACTCAGCCAGCCACACCCCTCTATGGCTTTATAGACCCTACAATCAGGAAATTCCTGCTACTGGAAAACAACTCCCTCCGCCCTTGTTCTGGTTCTATACCAGATAACACCCCTTGCCGTCGGACTTGCCCTTTAGTCATCGACTACTGAAACTATTATAATGAATCTTATTCTTCAGGCTTCAAAATTGACCGCCCTCCCTTGTGAAGAATATAAATGGACGTCTTTTCTTTTTTAATGGTGGCATCTTCTTTCATTTGAAACAGTTGATTCATATGCTTTTGTCTCAGCGGATGAAACAGCATATTTATCTGCAGCAGATGGGGATTGCTGAAGCGGAGGATTACTTATTGTCCTCTCCTCTTCAATCTTTGAAAGCAGATGCAAGTACTATAGCCGGAGTTGAAGATGACTGTATTATTTTCTATAAGAGTGCATGAGATGTAGGGAACATTAAGGAATCAGTCTATATAGTGTAAGAGCCCATTTCCTTTGCCTTGACTTCACCAATATTAAAGCTGTCTCTTCTCGCGTGTCATTTTTCTTCTTCTTCTTTATAACTCACACTGCACTACGTCTTCCCTGTCTGAAAGAGAAGTGAAGTGACCAATAGGTATTGGGCACGAAGGCTATAAGATAGGTTGCTTTCCGAGGGTTAGGTTCAAGGGGTGGTCGAGTCACTTCGTACCTCGATTAAGTTTTTCCAACCTTTCGCTTTCCTAGTCTTTTTTGACTCTAACCTTAGCCTTTGCTTAGCTTATAATGTGGAGACTGTTTCTCCTAAGGCCTGCGCTACTACTACTGCACCTAGCATGATGGAAAGTGAGATGGCTTTACTATATGGTCGTAGTGCGTTGAGCCCTAGGGGGTCAAAGGCGGTTTCGGTAGGGCGAGAGCAATCTTTGATTACCTGTGCACAATGGAGTGAGTGCGGACAGAAATCGTATCCTATTTGCACCATTGGGCATGAGGTTGCCTGACGCACTACTTCTAAATGATGAGGCGAACAACACAGGTCCGGTCTCATCAGAAGTAGAGAGTGTGTTTGAGCCCACCATATCGTAAACCCTTGTAATAGACAGACTACTAAAATGAATCAATCGTAGGTCTCTAACATAAGACTGAACAAAACTATCTGCCAAAGTAAAAGACTGAAAATAAGTATCCCTTCTCATGGCATCTCCTAGACCTATGACCTTTAATTGCATTTCGTAAGACTATGGCTTTAGCGGTCAAGGGTTTCTTAGTGACATAATCAAGGATCCATTCTCCTCCTTTTTGGTAGCCATGTCGGTATCCATACGTATGAGCACGAGCCTGTTCAAACCTTTCCTTAATAGATATGAGAATGATTGGTTTAGGTTGGGTTAGTAAAAAAAATAGAGACGATGATTTCATATCGATGAGTTTAGAGCTACTTTATCTTTGGAACGCTTTCCTTCCCTTCCCTGACGTGGGGAAGCAAGCGTTCACTTATCATCCTGGTGATTCCCGGAAATGCGTCGGGAGTGGTGGTCCGGAAGCTTCCTCTCTCCCAGCAAGCAAGACGAAAGAAAGTCTCATCCCGTTCGGGCTTAGTTCAAATAGGATTCAAAGTTCAAAGAGAACCCTTTCACGACAACAACGATCACTCACGGAACACTATCTATATCTGGTTTTTCGCAAAGGGTCGTCTTTCCGGCTTAGCTACGATTAGCTTTGGGGTTAAAAAAGTTAGGCCAGCCGGGATCTCGAATCAAAGATCAACGAGCCAATCTCTTCTGATACGCTAATCGATTGAGTTGATTGATTAGCCTGAACAGGAGATCATTCTTATCTTAGTGATAAAAGCCGTTATGCTTGATAAGGATTTCTTCCCTTATTTGACTGGTGGTTCTAACCTGATATCTATCATTAAGTCGGGATCAGAGTGAAGGAGCTTACCCTAAGGCTGAATGCCCGAGGAAGAAGGAGAAGCTAAACAAGAAAGAGGAAAATGGTTTTCCCATTCGATTGACACGAGCTCTATCTTATAGAAGACATTTTCCTTATGGTTTCAAGCCATACAAGCAAACACCGAGAAGAATGGCTCTATAATATTGTGCCTGTGATGAAAAGGCAAAATTTTGGTATGTTTTTTTCTTTGAAAGAAGAGTTATTGCTGCCTTCCTTCCTCTCTCTCCCTTTGTTTAAAAAGATAGGAGTACTTCCCGCTTGCGGGAGCAAAGACATGAAGGAGCTTACCTTAGACAGGCATTCATTCAAAGGATTTTTGCTTGTCATACTTGACTTTGATTAGAATTCTTCCCCTCTCCTCCCGAGCTCCCTTGAGAGCGGGGATAAGTAAGGAATTTCACTCTGGTTGAATCGCTTCTATTCTTGGCTCTGACGCCCGGTCCCGAGGGACGAGACCCATGCTATCAAGAAGTCGCGTCACTGACACTGACTATTCTTGCATAACGAAAGAGTGAAAGGATCCCCCCTAAATAACTTAACTTCCGCTATTCTTTTTTGCTGCTTGATTACTCATCTTATTAAGGAAAATTGAATCAATTCTCTGCCTTACTGTCTGTGGTAAGTCAGTCTGGTTTGCCTGTGAATCCAGTTTTCGATTGGTTACTGTACTCTCTGTTTTCTCTCGCCTTGGGCTTGCGCCCGGTAAGGACTTAAACAATCGCAAACGGATTCAATAGCATATCCTGGGATATGTTGAATAACGCTATCCCCCTTCTTCTCTCTATAACTCTAAGCGTAGTAAGTTCCCTATTGCAATCAATACTGAAGAAAGCCATTCTCTCAAGCCAGTAGACTTGCTTTTCCTTCTTCTGTGAGTGTTCGGGCCTGAGAAAACAGAGTTTAGAACGAAAGCTCTTCCGGGCTTAGGCCTGACTCGAGGCTAATTCACGATTTGTGAATTAGTTGCATTTGGTGGAATCGTAGATAAGAGAAAGGGGCATCTCCTTAATATCCTTAAGAACCTAAGACGCCATAGATGTGAAGATGCCTCACCTGGCTCAGGTGAATTTCTTTTTTAGAAGATAGATCCGTTTAAATGAAATGATTGATGCTTTCGTGGTTAAAAAAGGGGAGTTCATGGTAATGGTTATGCTTTTCCGGAACTGTCAACTGAAGTTGACTCAGCCGAGATTGCTAACGTCTTTAATTTAAAGAGAGTGCCCCCATGAGGGATCTTCTCTGTCCTTGCGTGTTCTTTCTAAGAAGTTCTCCCTCAGGGGCAGTGGACAAAGCTGCCATTACTTCTGAAAGATACGGTCAGAAAAGAAAGTCGTCAACGGGGAAAATATAGATATGTAGATTGGTTTTTTACTTATCCTATTTGTATTTTATTTATGCCAGTTTTGTTTACCTTACCAATTGATTGATATGAATAGGCCTGAACCATAATTAACTAACTCAGGAGGACCCCTTCCTGCCTCTACTTCGAAGAGTACTCATAATAATGACCTTCATTACGGCTATGGCTTACAAGTATCGGCATTATTCCAGCAAATCAAGCAGAGCAGGCAAAAAAAGTATCTGTTAGTAGGTCCTCCGTTACTAATAGGCTCAAAATTAGCTTCAACCGACAGGGGAACCATTTCTTCTTAGGCATTAAGCAATCGATCTAGTTGAAACTCGTTTCAACAGGTGGAAAGTTAGAAAACCACTACAGCACACTTCGCGCCACAAAGAGCGACGTGAGTTACGGGGGGGAAGCTAGCCTTGCCGAGAGGGACCAATTCATGCCTCGCTCCTTGGTCCATGTTCCGTTTTTTATTCTGTCTGGCAGTGGATGTGAGTCTTCATCTTTTGCACTTCGCAGTATAGCACTTGGTTCGACAAGCTCTTTTTATCTGCTTGTATTGTAAGGAAGGGCGAGAATGCGTGCGCAAAAGTTTGCAGCTATTAGGAGTTCTGGTGGGTAAGTAGACCGCTCGAATAGGCTGAGAGACAAACCGTTCGGTAGGGCGCTTTGATGCTTAGTCAGGAAAAAGAACAACTCTTTATCGTTAGGCTTCCAGGTGCCTATCACTCGAGAACAAAGTCCTAAGCAAAGTGGTCCCCCTTCTTTGAACGTAGCGACTGTCAAGAACAGCAAAGCGACCGAGTCGAGCTCAAGGAATGAAGAGCTATTCAAGCTTTGGTCCTTATCTAGTTTAGTTTCATTTAGACTAAAGTGTCAATGGCACCCTTACCTCTTCTTATTCTTAGTGACTGTGAAATAAAGACTCGATTTAGTAGTGTTATTCATTCTATTTAATAGAAAGCAGTTGCAAGCTCCCTCTTTCTATTCTTATTCTTAAAAAGTATGATTTACCAACTAAGACAAAGTGAGCTTAGGCAAAAAAACTTGCATCAATCCCGCGACCTTAGCAACAAGTAGCTTGCACGACCGGCACAGCACTAACGGAGACGAAGAGAGTTTTCCGCGTCCGTCGATCCGGTAGGAAAAAGTAAGATGAAAGCCCATTGGAGTCATCCTACAAAGGGGATAGGGATCACAGACGGTCTGTGTAAATTTCATAAGCTCTAAGTTAGATAGAAAGCGCCTAAAAGGACTTTTTATGCTATGGTAAGACTGTTAGAAGCATGGTTACTGATATTCGGCAAAAGCAGCAGACAAAAAAATAGTGAGAAAGAAAAGTCTACTAGTGCGGGGTTCATGTAGAATTCCTCCGCCGGGGACGAGTGAGACCACACGTCAACCATTCACTTCTTTCTTTCATTCTTTGCAAATCATAGATCCGATGCTTCCCCGTGCACCCACTGGCCCAAAACATGTGGCGCCTCATCGCCCAAATCGAACCCATTCTCCCTTGCTATGCGTCAAACTTCTTCTTCGATCCTTCCTTGTGCTTCACATACTTTTCTTTCCGTGGAAGGAGAAAGAATGGAATGAATATTAGACATTTCCGATGATGAGGATGAAGACGCGGGAACAATAGTATCTCCACAGTATTGGGCGGGGATGGGGACAACGGAGGGCACTCTATATCCTTAAGCAAAGGGGTTAGGCTTTCTTCCTCAAAGTCCACGGTGGTAATGGGGCGGGTTATCCTGTGACTTAAATTTAGTTTTCATAGCATATAGATATATCTATTACGACCAGCGCGGTTGTTCATATTTCCTTTTCGTTTTACAAGGCAAACTGCACTGAGTTACTTACGAAAGTTGTAACGAGTAAGACAACGGGGGTGTGCAACGTCCTTCCCCATATTCTATTTAAAGAAACCCGATCATCAACAGAGGCCCTTTCCCCCATCTCTTGGCATCTTGATCTTTTGTTGTAACGAAGAAGGAACAGCACCCAAAGGCATGGTTACATGGCCTACCCAGTAACAGATTCAAAGAAGCAGGGATATGGAATTCAATATTCGCAACCACTGGCCCTCACTCAACCCTCGACCGCTTCGTAGCCTCTTTCTAGGCTGCGTTTGACTTCTTCAAAGACGAAAGACAACCGGAGTCTTTGCTCCCTGGATAAGTCTCATTCGATGTCGCAACCGATGCTTAAAACATCTTCTTCTATCTTCTCAGTCTTCGATCGATCATTCTCTGCTTCATAGAGGAGGGGGTTCCCAGCTAACAAGGAAGCGGGATTTGAAATAGAGGTCAATTCTAAACTGGACCGAACACCAATTGACCGACACCATTCCTGAAGAAACGAAGATCGTTGCAAGAAGACCATAGTGTAAATGGCAGAAATTCTACAGCAGTAGAACGAACCTTGGGCTTGAGATATCAATACGTGATTCGTTTCACTCATTCCGTTCGTTTCTTCTAGTCTAACGAGTAAGACAACGAGTGTACAAAGTGAGAGGCCTATGCTTCCTTTACCGAGATCTAAGTTAGTTAGTTTTCTTTTCTCCGTCCGGTAATATAAGGAGGAAGAGCTTACTATCATAGCAGCAGTTCCGTTGGGTTCCCATAGCAGAGAAAAAGAGCTATTCCAAATCGAATGAATAAGAGGTCAGGAAGCCCAACCAGACTACGGCTACGGCTCCAAGTGAGGAGGGCGTCTTTTTTCTTCTGATTAGCAGTGTTCGGTCTCAAGCTATCGGCTCAGTACCCATCCCCTTTCCGGCATTAGAGCTCAAAAAACGACGATTCCAAGCACACTTGTGACGAAGAAAGGATCCGTTCCTCCAGCGTTTGAATATATTTTTTTTTAAGAGATCTTTTTTCTCTTTGGCTCGCCCCTATCTCTAATGGGGCGTAAGCACTTCACCCGCTCTCGTTCAGTAGCGCTTTTTTAGATAGCAGCGTGAGAGCTCTGAAATTCAATTCAATGAAAGACAGACCCCATAGAAGTAAGCCTGAGCCAGCTCAGTGAAGACTTTTCAAATACCCTCCAGCCAGACCACAGAAATATACAAAACAAAAAATTCGTGCTCAACCAACCCGTCTCAATCCATGTCAATCATCAACCAAGGCCCACACCAGCCACCATTACTATCCCTAAAACTTGAACCTATCGTTATCTCAACCCCACCCTTTTCTATTTCTTTTCTATAAGTAAGGGAAGGTAAGGCTTTTTCTTGGACATATGAAAGCAGGACGATAGCATTGAAAGTGGAGAAGAAAGAGGGTGAAGAATGTGCTAAGATAGGAAATATGACTAGGTGGGGACGATGCTTCATGCTTCAAACCTGACCATTTGAGAACCACGGAAGGACCAAGGAAAGGAGAAAGCAGTAGAGAAAGACCCAGCAAGAGAGGCCTTTCACAAGGCTCTCAAGAAGCCAGAGTAGAATGTGGCGGAACTACTGAAAAAGACCCCCGCGCAGATCTCAATTGTTGATCTATTGATCACCTCGGAACATCGCCGAGAGCAAATGATTGAGGTTCTGCAAAAGGCCCATGTAAAAGACTATATCAATCCCGAAAGGCTGGCCGACTTGGTCGGACAAATCATGGCGCCTAGGGTTATATACTACTTCTCCTATGAGTATATCCCCGCCGATAGGACAACCCACACGCACCCGCTTTCCTCTCCTTTCAGTCGAGAACTCCGTACCTCTCATTTCAGTCTTTTGCGAACTCCGTACCTCGTACGGTGTTAAGCTTCGCAGCCTCTCAAGGAAGTCTTTTGCGCTACTACGTTCCGAGGGTTAGGTTCAAGGGTCGGTCGAGCTGCTTCGCAGCCTCTCCTTCCAGTCTTTTGCGTGGCTACGCTCCTCGTACGATGGTAGCTTCGCGGACAAAATTTCTAATGCGACTGACCATGCTACAGGCGATGTGACAAACAGATAAGGAGTGGACCTAAAAACTACAGACTGCAAAGGTAAACCCTATCTGTAGGTCAAGCTTAACCTCTGTCTTTTTTCACCTTTCATACTTAACTGGGAATAAAAGGCATAATGAATTGAACACAGAGAGAATCAAACTGCAGAAAGAACTGACTCGGCTGAATCAATTGCAGTAAGGGAACTCCCATGAAAAACTCTCCTATCACCCGCACTGGCTTTCTCGCTAGCGCAACGCGAGAACCTTCTTTTATTGAAAATTAAAGTCTTCAAACCTCTTAAAAAAACTTGACGAACTGGCTGACAGCAAGGTACCTGATTCACTCGTAACGCTAACCCCTGAAGCCAGGGGGATCGGTCTACCGCCTAGCGGGGGGAGGGTGAATTCGAATGTACCGAAAATGCAACTCTTATCATTCCTGTCTACTCGTGGATTCTCTTGCACTAAGGTAGTTTTGGCAAAAGGTAGGAAGCTCGAGACCTTAGGGTAGCCAAGTTCGTCTTCGCCTCATCAAAGCTATCATTTGAGCTATTTCAAAAAGGAGTGCGAGTGTGCATGTCTTGTATTTTAGGGAGTTCAAAGTCATAGACTAGAAACAATAATAAAACAATCGCCTGCTTGGAAAGAAGGATAGATTGATTCTCCTAGCCGGGAGGACATAGATATAAAAAATTTAGCCTCTTCGGAAAGGCGTCGTATACCTACTTGCTTGAGAAAGAGTATCGGATATCGCATATCGAACCTCTGACCTGCCCTATCTTAGATAAGGATATCATCAGGAAGTTTTCTTACCGCTTGACTTGCCTCTGTCTGTCAGAGGATCTTTTAGCCCCGGTTTGCTACTGATGCAATCACCTATCACAAGAATAGAAGCTTGAACTTGCATGATATATCCATTATTAGGCGCTATAAGACGTTTTAATTATAATTACCGGCGTAATCTCATAATAAAAGAAGCTGCCTTTTTACCACTTTTTTTTTCTACGACGGTTCAACGAGTTCAAAACATGTTTGGCAGCCCTCATTTGTGAAGAACAATGTAGTTTTCGGGCAGGCATATTACAACCAATATTTTTATTGCACAGGAGATCATACATTCGATGCACGGGAAATCGTCTAAGAAGGTATGGATGGCAATCAAAGTTGATTTAGAGAAGGCGTATGTTAGGTTGTTTTATATTGGAAACTTTGCAGCTTGCGCCTCAAAATGCGGCCTTGATCACCCTCACCATGGACTGCATCACTTCGGCATCAATGAGCGTCCTTTGGAAAGGGGGCGAAGCCTCTTCAAAATTCAATTTATATGCTATATGCGTTCAAAGCAGCCTCCAACTCTCGGAATCCCTAATTCATGCAAAATATCTATAACTATAAAGATTAGAATAGCCCGCTCTAATTGTTCTATTTGCACCTGCGTGGAAGAATTCAATATTGAAAAGAGACCTTCGCCCCAATACTTATTTTCTTACAGGATAAGGAGACCAGGAACAGGAACTCGCCAACGCTTATCTAAATCTAACGACTTTTTCCAGGTAGAAGAAGCTGTTAGCAGTCCAGGTTAGGCTTTCGGTTTCATACCAATCTCCCTATTCTGATAGCAGAGTAGTTTTAAAACCAATAAGAAAAAAGTATATGCAATGACCTAGTCCTTGCTTTCACCACAGTCAACATCCTCGGTTTAGCAGTAAAGTGAACTGTTCAGTCATAGTGTTATTTGAGTCGGTTTAGTTACAATCTCAGTCCACGCCTCCACCATTCTATAAGCAAATGCTTGCGGGCTCTCCAAAACCATCTTTCTTATGCAGAGAAGCGAGAAAGAATTTGACCAAGTAGTTTCGGTAGTCCAACCCTTACCTGGTCTGATGGAGGGCTCAAAAACGAAATCTCGTAAGAGAATAAGACTCTTTGCAGAGGGTGGGGAAGCGCCCTGGTCTAGTTCCGTGAGTAAAAGAGATTGGTTCTCGTAAGAGAGGAAAGTCAGAAGCATCAGTCGAAGCTCTATGATCAAATAGATGACGAAACGCATTCTGGGCGCAAATCATTGGTATTGGATATATCGTTAGGTTGTGCTGAGTCAAATGGATCATTATATGCTATAACAAAGATTTTGATTCTATACCTCGCCGTCGTTACTTCTCTTTTGCTGGGAGGTAGGACCAAAAAAGACTTTCTTCCTTTTCCCTTTCAACGAAAAAGCAATAGGTGCTGAGGCCCATACTTTTTTGAATTATTGTGGGTTAAATCGTTTTTGCAGAAATTTCAAGTTTTGGTTGGTTGAAGAAGCCATATATTGTGATAATCGGGCCGCTTCTCATATTGCCAGCAATCCAGTCTTTCATGAGCTGACCATAGACAGACAGGCGGACTTCCATTTTATTCGTAATCAGACGAAATAGGACGCGGGTGCTGCCCTGGTTATAGCAGTTAGAGCTTAGAGAAAGCAGTAATTGGCTTTCAACTTGATTCGTTACCCCGGACGAACATCGCGCTTATGAGCTCGCCTCTGAACCATATTCCAGGGTCCCGGGATTCTTGTTACCGGATTCTTTCCCTCCTGAGGCCTCTCTTCGAGTTTCAGGGTTAAAGTTACAGTATATGGAGATATACCTCCATTAAAAATCAAAGATGGAGGGCGCTAAGGCCGGACATTATCCTTATAACCATATTCTCTACCGCAGTTAACTTTTTCAGAGCCTCAACTCGAACTCGCTCACAAAGGCGGGACCAAAACTTACGATCAGTCAACCTCTATGCTCAAGGGAGGAAAATATCTGCCCCTATATGCACCAGCCGTGCTCGAATCCACCCGTTTCCACAGAAGATTCTCAATGTCATCCAAAATCTCATGGAAAATCAATAGGCATATCATGGAACCTGACCTATGCAATAGTATTTTTTATTTTGTACCGTGGAGTCCTGACCGGAGTGCCGTTCACTCGACTTCTCCTGGCGAAATTGTTCCCTTCACCAAGTCATCGCCATCAACCAGGACGGTTTCAGACTTGTTCATGGCATATTGGATAGTTTAGGGTGCTCAATTAAAAAGAGAGAAATGTTTTAGCTTGCCGAGCTTCCATAACTGCTTAGGCTACGAAAGAGCTTTGGTCTAAGCCCTCCATAAACTTTCTTTCCTGACATCGGTCTTCTTTCCGACGACGCACGGTTCGCTATAAAGCCTTTCACCCTTACTTAGAATAGAACTTAGAGAAGTCACTCGCGGAGCTATTCCCAGGCGCTTTCTTTCCTTCGTCTCACTCAGGGAAATGAGACCTTACGGTCCAAGCAGGTAGACTCTTCTTTCTATTTTGACACGGATGTCTTTTTTCTACCTATTGGCTTGGGCTTAGTTTGTGCTTCACCCTTTAATTGGGTGATTGGACTGATCTGTAGTAAAGAGCATAGATTTACCATCTTTAAAAAAATAGAAATATATAAAAAAACTCTTTACATGCAACCGCAACACTGCATGCGCGTATTTATCGAGAAAGATTTTTGAATTAGTCCGGAAAGGTTTTCTTACCGACTTAGAAGACTTACAGCAAGATTGCAGGAATAGGCTATTTACTCACATTCAGGTTGGGCCCTTTTAACTTTCTTTTTTAATAAGGTACTTTATGTAGTGCTTTGGTTCTAGCTTTGTTCACAACAGATCCTATCACTTTGGCTGAAACAGCTGTTCTTGCTTTTGTCATTTCTTTGATTCTTTGAAAAGGGGTGGGACCAACATCCGATGGTTTCGATCATTCGTGTTTCTAGCCAAATATCTTTTTCAATGTCTTTCAGGGTCCCTTTCAAGGCTTATTTCTATAAAGAATAAAAAAATTGAGGATAACAAGAATCTTTGCTCAACTTCTTCCTGCGGTGGGTGGCTCTCTTCCCTCTCTTCCTCTTACACGAAATAGAAGAGAATCAAAAGTTTGTCTAAGAGCCTGACAAAAAGACTTGGTCTGAACTCTTTCGTTCCTCGGAAAAGTAGCTGTGATCAACTATATTACTGGGATCCTATCCGCTCGTCTTCTTTCCGTAGCCTTTCTCTCATAATCTCTTTCATTCTCTTCACTTATGTCGCTCCATTTCCGCTGAAGCCATCGCTGTATCGGCTCGTAGGCTAACGGGAAGTGGGAATAGTCATCTTGGGGTTAGATGCTTTCAGCAGCTCCTAAAGAATAAGTGTTCAGAATAATGGTTGAGTTTCAGTCATAATGGAAACCAAAGTCCGGAGGTTTAGTTCCTTCCTGGGCCTTTTTCCATCCTCAAGAACTTGTTCCACCTATAATCCCCTTTCGTCAGATCGAGTGAGGTACTGAATGCTACGATTACGATATTACCTTGCATCATAGAGCATCATATACAGAGATGAGCCAGACGAAATGAGAAAGAGTTAATGAGCGTAAGAAGATCCAAGGTGTATTTCAACAATCTGAGTAAAGATTCAAGAAATCGATGTACCCGAAACAACATTTCTCTTCACAAGATAAAAAAGAAATGGAAGTCCTGGCGAACCAGTCACTGAATTAAAGAAAGTGGATTAGAGAAGACTGAGTCAAAAATTCCGATAAAGATCCTGCTCTGTAAAGGAATAGAGGTAAGATAAAAAGATAGTAGACTAATCGTGCGAGGTTTGGAATACAACAATCGATAAACTTTCTTTTTAGAAGGTAGAAAAAAGAGGGAAATGCAATAGCAAAATTGTTGCTATTTCGGGTTTTCTTTATTTGAGTAGTTCGGGGAAATGAAAGTGGATTCTTTCTCTCAACCATTTTTACGTCTTCTCCACCTCTAGCCCCTTGCTTACTTAAAAAGTATGGAACGGAAGTTTTATTCTTATATCTTATACGATTAGACGCTTCGAACTCTTATCCAAGCCATATATATATATATAGTATGGTTATTTTTTCTTTCATTCTATTGCCCGAATAGAATGGGGTGCCTAAGCCCGGCCAGACTGAATTGTCTTTGCTATTGCTAAGATAAAGATCATCGTTGTCAGGCGAATATGGTTCGAAAGAAGCAATTGAGCTGCTCGGCTTGCCTTACTTGGCACCGGCCGATCTAAAAGGATCTGATAATGACATTAATCAAGGAGATGCCCGAATCAATAGCTAAGCTAGTTGCTCGTGAAGCAGGATCTCCGTCAGTTCCGTTTCCGGACTTGACCGATTATAGAATGTGGTGAGAAAGAATAAATGCTGTTCGGCAGGTAGCTCATTCCACAAGTAGAGATAGAAGCTCAGGTGGCCTTTTGATTTGAAGAACTAAAGCCCTAGAAACGTCTGAAGCGTATGCTTTTTTGCTTCGGAGTCAGTGTCGGCTAGAGGGTCCTCGTTCATTTCTTTCCAAAACTCTAGGGGAATCCTTTTATGAAGCAGATTCGACTGGAGATGGGTATTCATATGTAGATTCATATGCGTCCGCCTGTATCCGCAGATGAAGATGAGGATTTAGCTTCTTCGAGAGATTATGGAACAACGGATTCTTATTCTTTTGACTTTGGATGGCAGATGAAAGAGTGAATAATTAAGTCTAATTGAGAAGCGCATACGTCTTTTTCTGCGCTTTATCTTTCCAGTCCAGTGACTGCAGATACGTCTACTTTCTCTCTTTTTGTTCTAGGCCCCTATTGCTTGTCGGCTAAGAAAGCTTACCTTAGAATTGAACTATCCTTGATTCCAATTGAATTGAAGGTCACTAGCGAGACTTACTAGACTCTCATTAGTAGCCTACTAGCCTTACTGACTTATCCTAGCGATAGACTTTCTTATCCTATCTGCTACTTCTAGAACGAGGTGAAAAGACTAGACTAGCTATCGTTAGCTTACTAGACTATCCTATCTAAAGAAGACTGACTTAGACGACTAGCCTAGACTAGCCTTATAGAAGGGGAACTAGGTCTGGTCTATCCTTGCCTTCTACTTCTAGAATCTGAATCCAGTGAAAGCTTTTCTGGCGCGCCATAGACTGATTGCTTGCTGATGGGGGCATTGATCCAAGGAGAGAGTGATGTCCCTTCGCCCGAGGCCTATCGATGAAGTTCATGAATGAGACTGATGGGGTATCCTTCCTTTCAAGGAATGACTGACTAGGCTTGAAATGCTTTCTTCTCTTTTCACTAGCCTAGCGATCCTTACTTGGACTTATCCTATCTCCTACTTCCAGCAGGCTCCAAGTAGACTGGCATTCGAATCAGACTCTCTCGTCTATCTGACTCAGACAGTATCGTAAATCCTATATATATATCTTTGAGACTCTTTCGTCAATCAAGGATGCTGCTAGACTAGGGCAAGACTCTCTTATCTCAAAGTGGTGAATAAATCACTATATCTCCTGTCCTCTAATAAGTTTAGCAGTCTTTCTCTTCCTTCCCATCCCTCGAGTTCAAGCATTTGACCAGAGCATGGGAGTGACCACAGTCTACTTAGTCGAGTGTCTCCTTAGCGTAAGGGATTCTGAAAGAAGAAAGGAGAAAGTTTTCTTTCTACATGTAATCTCTCTAAGCTAGGCGAGGACTTGAACCTTGCATAATAGGCCTATCTCTATCTGAAATATCCTAATCGTAGTTCGAATCTGATATAGTCTTTCGGTATTTATCATTCCTTTGAAAAACTTTTTATAGACAGGGAAATGGGGCATTGACCCTATCTTAGCCTTAGCAGATTCACTGACTCACAGAGTCTAAATCAGCCCTATCCTCCAGGATTGCTTGTAATGCAAGAGAGGTAAATATCCCTTGAGAGAAGAGAGCAATTCCCGCGTGAGTTATAGTAGCTTTTCTTTCCAAACTAAGAGCAGCCCTTCCGGAGTAATCAGGGCCTTCAATGGGGGAAAGGCAGACGAGAGATAAGGAAAGGAGGGGCATTCTCTTTCAACTAGAGTAGCTGGCTAGAATGATAAGGAGAAAGTCAGTATCAATATCAGAAGCGTAAGAGGGAAGAAAGCAGACTCATAAGGAGAGGAGGCTAGCCCTTAGCCCTTATATTAGCTTCATCAGCCCTCATATTTCAAGTAGGATTCTTTCTAATGTCAGAGAATGAAGACTGTGGCCCAATCCAATAATAATCAAATAAGAAGGGAGAAAGAAATGAAATAGGCTAGCTAATAAGAGAAAGGCTATTTTTCATACTAGGTAAAAGATCCGTACTATACAATACTAGATTCTATTCTGGTAGGACTTCAAAGGCAGTCACATGTCTACATTTCTCAGGGAAAGTTAGCTAGCTATTAGCAGAGTGGGGAAGCAGCCCTAATCACTAGAGTAATATGCCCTCCTATCCTCTTTACATACTTCTGAGCCAGTCACTAGTCCCTTCCCTTTAAGGAAACTTGACTTATCCAAGTTGGATTCTTCCTTCCTAGAGTAATTCCTCTTATCTCAACTATAGGATAGGAGAGATACTTAAGTCACTCAGTCCTGCCTTCAATTAAGAAGCTTCAAGCCTGGCTTCGGTGAGTAAGGACTCTTAGTTCAAAGTAGACCCAAAGCATGAGTCCTTTCTTCTTTCGCTAACTTCTCACTCATACTTTCTGTTCTGATATTAAGAGATGATAAGGATTTATATCGGCTTAGAAAAGTTATTACTGCGCCATCGTCTTTCTTCGCTTAACCCGAAGAAAGTGAGAAAATTGAGTTTCTTTCTTCTATTCGAACTTGATCAATTGATAAAGGCTCAACAAATAATACCAGGCAAATACCTGCTCCAACCTCTGAATTCCAGACTCGAGCCTCCTACTATCTTTTTATATTATCTAAGTCATTGCATCCCATTTGTGCACAAGACCATAGATTTTCAAAAGTTGAAAGAAAAAACCAATTTCAGAGACGCGCTCATTTCAAGTAGAATAGAACAACCAAAAACTTTGAGTCAAAGAATGGTTAGGGCTAGTCCGAAATGGGGTCCGGAGATCGGACTAGAAGGGATTCAACCAGTTCAAGTTCAGGCATCCTAAGATAGGGAAGCCGGGAAAGAGGCAGGTGAGAAAGCGTTCTTTTTAGGTTGAAGCGAGAGTGGATCAACAACATCCTCTTTCTCTTGACACAAGAACCTTCGCTAAAGCTTCGTAAATTAACCCGGAGCACTAGTGTAAGACTGCTTCAACTAGCTCTATTGATGAAAGTCGGGTGTAGTACCGTGAGTAGTACCGTGAAAAGTAGGAAAGAGAGAGCATATCTTCCTACTGACTTTCTTTGCAAGAGATGATATTGCAAAGGATCTAACTCTTAATCTTTCTCGGCTTAGTCGTGAAAAATCGGATTCGTTCAAAGAGAATTCAATTTCATAGTATAAGTCAAGCATTCTCTGAGACCGAAAAGAGGAAGCAGGGAAATCGATAGCTATTCTCTCGTAGCGAGTCCGAACGAATGCGGCATTTGACCAACATTGCCTGAGGCGAAGGAAAGGCTACTTTTCTTTCTTCGTTTTTTTTGTCCGATTAAAACATCACAAGTCTAAATCCTAGCCGAAACCTACAACCTATCTGCTAACTTTTCTTAAGACCGAGCATGTTTTTTTTTTTAAGCCATATGAGAGCCTATGGATCATACCTATTACCTATTATATAGATAGTGGAGGCACTTTAGTAATAGTAAGATAGGAGAACGAAAGCTGCTATAACTGCATCCAAGGAAATTGGGAATATGATAAGGTGTTGTCAATTACTGAGAAAGGCTTCCAGGTCTAAGCAAAGGCAACTCTCTCTCGATTAAGGAAAGACGAAGAAGTGTCAATGGCTGCGAGGGAACCCACTGTAAAAGTCACTGCAACTGGCTCAGGAGTAGCATAGAAGAAATATCTATAGATGTCAAAAACTAGATCTTTTTCCAATTCCAGTAGAAAAATGTAAGGCATTCTCAATGGTTTTAATGGTTTTTAGCTTGGGAGGAGATTACCCAGCAAAGAAAATGCTAATACTAATAGGTAGAGTTGTATAAGGCTAATTTATATGCTTAGATCCTACAAACTCACTGTAAATACTCAAGGCTAGGAGATTAGCTCTATTGGAAGGCTGCTTTGCTAGCTAGTTTGAAAGCAGAAAAGGTCAATCAAGCACTGTAGTATACTGGAGTAGTGCAAGGCTAAATTCTTTTTGTATATGCAAGGGGGCAAGCAGAAAATAGAAATTTATTAAGGAAGACTCCGGGTTTTCAGGACCTCTATCATTATTCTCTTTCTCTATACCATATGCTTTTTTCCGGGAAAGCTAGTAGTGATTTTAGACAAGTAAGCCCCTAAAATAAATAAAAATGTAAGTGCTAGTTTACAGCCTTAACTTTAGACCTTAATAGCTTTGAGATGGAGTTTATTTCAAAAGATGTCGGTGCAGGCAAAAATGCAAATTTTTTCAATTCTAATTATGCCTTCGAGTCAGTTATCAAGTAGAAAGCAATCCGCTTAAAAGTGAAAAGCCATCAGGATCAAGAAGAGCGGCGGGAAAGGGATAGACCTTATTAATTTGAGATTTTCCGTCTATCCCGTGGGAGCGACTCGCCACAGATTCGAACTGGCACATAGACTAATAGGAAGACTGGGATAATCCGTCTCTTCCGAAAAGAGTAGTCGCTTTGGTGACGCAGTTCGGTT